>Ga0208694_1001088_pt1 | contig 35399 bp, 1 predicted proteins | sample AD_UKC078_MetaG_FD_184442 | JGI IMG/M metagenome (GOLD analysis project Ga0208694, IMG submission 184442) | Active sludge microbial communities of municipal wastewater-treating anaerobic digesters from USA - AD_UKC078_MetaG (SPAdes) (version 2) | ecosystem: Engineered > Bioreactor > Anaerobic >...
CCGCTTGTATAGATAGCACCACCGTTATTTGAGGCTGTGTTTGTATCAAATTCTGTATTATTGACAGTTAATGTAGATGTATCTATTGCATAAATAGCACCACCATCAATGGCTGTGTTATTTTCAAATGTGTTATTGTCAATATTGGTTTCACCGTTTGTATAAATAGCTCCACCATTGGTTGTAGCAATATTTGTATTAAAAATTGTGTCATTAACGGTCAATGTAGCTGTCGACTCAGAATAAATAGCTCCACCGTTGTTAGCTTCATTATTTTCAAATGTGTTTGTATCAATATTGGTTTCACCGTTTGTATAAATAGCACCACCATTAGTTGTGGCAATATTTGTATTAAAAATTGTGTCATTAACGGTCAATGTAGCTGTCGATTCAGAATAAATAGCTCCACCGTTGTTAGCTTCGTTGTTTGTAAAAGTATTGCTATCAATATTAGTTTCACCATATACATAAATAGCTCCGCCATTGGTTATAGCGATATTTTTATCAAATTCAGTATTGTTGACTGTCAATGTATCTTCAGAATAAATAGCTCCACCGTTGTTAGCTTCGTTGTTTGTAAAAGTGTTGCTATCAATATTAGTTTCACCATATGCATAAATAGCTCCGCCATTGGTTGTAGCGATATTTTTATCAAATTCAGTGTTATTGACTGTCAATGTATCTGTTGCATAAATAGCTCCACCGTTGTTAGCTTCGTTGTTTGTAAAAGTATTGCTATCAATATTAGTTTCACCATTTGCATAAATAGCCCCGCCGTTAGTTGTAGCTGTGTTTTTGTCAAATTCAGTGTCATTAACGGTCAATGTAGCTGTCGACTCAGAATAAATAGCTCCACCGTTGTTAGCTTCGTTGTTTGTAAAAGTATTGCTATCAATATTAGTTTCACTACTTGCATAAATAGCTCCGCCGTTAGTTGTAGCTGTGTTTTTGTCAAATTCTGTGTTATTGACGGTCAATGTATCTGTCGACTCAGAATAAATAGCTCCACCGTTGTTAGCTTCGTTGTTTGTAAAAGTATTGCTATCAATATTAGTTTCACCACTTGCATAAATAGCTCCGCCGTTCGTTGTAGCTGTGTTTTTGTCAAATTCTGTATTGTTGACGGTCAATGTATCTGTTGCATAAATAGCACCACCATCAATGGCGTCGTTGTTTGCAAATGTGTTGTTGTCAATATTAGTTTCACCATTTGCATAAATAGCTCCGCCATTCGTTGTAGCTGTGTTTTTGTCAAATTCTGTATTGTTGACGGTCAATGTATCTTCAGAATAAATAGCACCACCGTTGTTAGCTTCGTTATTTTCAAATGTATTATTATCAATATTAGTTTCACCATTTGTATAGATAGCTCCACCGTTGTTTGTGGCGATATTTTTATCAAATTCTGTATTGTTGACTGTCAATGTATCTTCAGAATAAATAGCACCACCGTTTATGCCTGATTCGTTGCTTGTAAAGGTTGTATAATCTATATTTAGTGTATCTGTAGCATAGATGGCTCCGCCGTTTTCTGTAGCTGTGTTGTTGGCAATGTTGCTCATGTTATTTTCTGTGCCAGTGACTGTGACAGATACGTTGCTATAGATAGCACCACCGTTTTTTGTGGCTGTGTTGTTTAGAATGTCGGATGAATTTAACATAATAGAACTATTGTCTGTATCTGTTGCATGAATATAGATTGCACCACCATTGGTTGCTTTAGCATCTGAGGCAGAACTATTATTTAATGTCACATTGGCTGTTTGACCTTGGACAAAGATTACGCCACCATTTTCATTATTTTGACTTACATCACCACCTTGTAATTGAAGATTGGTTAGTGTTATGTCCCATTTGCTAGTAGTGTCAGTTTCGTTCCCTGCACGAAGAACTCTATATCCACTGGCTTCTGTTTGATTTGTTTCTGATTCTGTATATGTTGTAGGAACTTTGACTGTTACTGTACGATTATTGTCATTTGTACCATCTTCTTTTTGTGCTGCATTGATGATGATATTTGTATTGCTTGATTTTTCATTAATTACGAGTTCACCATAACAATCTTGCAATACAATTTGACTATTATTTGTGTTTTCATTAAATAGGTGATCTGCAAATGTGATTTGATTGTTAATATATGCACCTTGTGTTACATAGATTAATGCTTCTCTTAATGAAGTCACACCGTCAAATAGATTGATGACATCTTCTGTAGTTGTGACGATAGTTGCTGTTTCTGGAACTAAAGTTAATGCATAAGCTCCTGCATTAAATGTCAACAAGGTATTGGTACGTTTGGCTCGTTCATTTGTGTTACCATCTATATTTTGTGCTACTTGAATGATCGTTCCATTTGTCAAACCATACGTTCCATTGTCTTTATTGAATATATATTCTGTTTCTTGAGTATAGCTTTTCCATGTTCCTGTATAGTATTCATTGGGGGATTGTTCGTAAAAATAGTAGTCAGAGCCTATTTTCCCAATGAGAGTTCCACGGTAACTAGCTACAGCATTTTGTCCTGTATGATTGATGATAACTGTTCGTTGATCATTCGATAGTGCTACGTTGCCTTCATTATCTACATCGACAAATACATCTGCTAAATTAGCAATATTCATTTTTGTAATATTATTAGCCTTGTTTGGATTTTGTGACGTAGTACCATATATTGTATAGGCCATGTTCAATGTGTCTGTTGCCTTGGTATCTATATCATTGGAAGCATTATTTGCATAATTTCCATATAGAATGGAATTTAAAATAATATATGTATTGCCTGTGTCAACACTATATAGTGCACCGCCTGTTTCTAAGGCTCTATTAGAAACAATGGTAGTATCTACGATAGTTACTGTACTTTCATTACTTGCTATACCAGCACCTTTTTTAGCTTGGTTGCCATGAATAGTACTATTTTCTATTACAAATGTTGTGTTGTCTGTATAGATAGCACCACCATCTGCTACTGCTTTATTCTCTGTAAATGTTGTATATTCAACAAAAGAACTTCCTTGATTTGCATACCATGCCCCACCATTGATTGAAGCTTCATTGTTTTTGAATAAACTATTAGTTAAGGTTGTTTTTGCATTGGTATATAATGCACCACCACTGGCTGCTTTGTTGCTATTAAATACTGCACTTTGTACTGTTACATTATTTGTAGTGTAGATTGCACCCCCATTTATACCAGATTCATTGCTTGTAAATGTTGTATTGTCTACAGTTGTTTCACCGCTTGCATAAATAGCACCACCGTGAGTTATGGCAGTATTTTTGTCAAATTCTGTATTGTCGACAGTCAATGTAGATGTGGAATAAATAGCACCACCATCATTGGCTTCGTTATTAGCAAATGTGTTTGTATCAATATTAGTTTCGTTAGTTGTGTAAATAGCTCCACCATTGTTTGTAGCAATATTTGTGTCAAATTCAGTGTTATTCACAGTCAATGTAGATGTAGAATAAATAGCACCACCATCATTGGCTTCATTGTTCGTAAAAATGTTGCTATCAATATTAGTTTCGTTAGTTGTGTAAATAGCCCCACCATTGGTTGTAGCTGTATTTGTGGTAAAAGTCGTTTCATTGTTGACGGTTAAGGTTGATGTAGCATAAATAGCACCGCCGTTGTTGGCTTCATTGTTATTAAAAGTGTTTTTATTAATATTAGTTTCGTTCTTTGTATAGATAGCACCACCGTTGTTTGTAGCAATATTTGTGTTAAATTCTGTGTTATCTACAGTCAATGTAGCTGTCGACTCAGAATAAATAGCCCCACCGTTAATAGCTGTATTATTTTCAAAAGTATTGCTATCAATATTAGTTTCGTTAGTTGTGTAAATAGCTCCACCATTGTTTGTAGCAATATTTGTGGTAAAAGTCGTTTCATTGTTGACGGTTAAGGTTGATGTAGCATAAATAGCACCGCCGTTGTTGGCTTCATTGTTATCAAAAGTGTTTTTATTAATATTAGTTTCGTTCTTTGTATAGATAGCACCACCGTTGTTTGTAGCAATATTTGTGTTAAATTCTGTGTTATCTACAGTTAAGGTGGATATGGAATCAGAATAAATAGCACCCCCATCAATGGCTTCGTTGTTGGTAAAAGTATTGCTATCAATATTGGTTTCACCACTTGTGTAAATAGCCCCACCATTTGTTGTGGCTGTGTTTGTGTCAAATTCTGTATTATTGACAGTTAATGTAGACTCAGAATAAATAGCACCGCCGTTGTCAGCTTCATTATTTTCAAATGTGTTGTTATCAATATTAGTTTCGTTAGTTGTGTAGATGGCTCCACCGTTGTTTGTTGCTATATTTGTATTAAAAGTAGTGTCATTAACAGTCAATGTAGATGTAGAATAAATAGCACCCCCATCAATGGCTTTATTATTAGCAAAAGTGTTTGTGTCAATATTAGTTTCGTTAGTTGCATAAATAGCCCCACCATTTGTTGTAGCAATATTAGTTTCAAATTCTGTATTGTTGACAGTCAATGTAGCTGTAGACTCAGAATAAATAGCACCGCCGTTGTCAGCTTCATTATTTTCAAATGTGTTATTATCAATATTGGTTTCACCACTTGTGTAAATAGCCCCGCCGTTATTTGTTGCTATATTTGTGGTAAAAGTTGTTTCATTATTGATAGTTAAGGTGGAAGTAGCATAAATAGCACCGCCGTTATTGGCTTCATTGTTAGCAAAAGTGTTTTGATCAATATTAGTTTCGTTAGTTGTGTAGATAGCTCCACCGTTGTTTGTTGCTATATTTGTGTTAAATTCTGTGTTGTCCACAGTCAATGTAGATGTAGAATAAATAGCACCGCCGTTGTCAGCTTCATTATTTTCAAATGTGTTGTTATCAATATTGGTTTCACCACTTGTGTAAATAGCCCCACCATTTGTTGTAGCTGTATTTGTGGTAAAAGTTGTTTCATTATTGATAGTTAAGGTGGAAGTAGCATAAATAGCACCGCCGTTATTGGCTTCATTGTTAGCAAAAGTGTTTTTATTAATATTGGTTTCGTTAGTTGTGTAGATAGCACCACCGTTGTTTGTTGCTATATTTGTGTCAAATTCTGTGTTATTGATAGTCAATGTAGCTGTGGAATCAGAATAGATAGCACCCCCATCAATGGCTTCGTTATTAGTAAAATTATTGCTATCAATATTGGTTTCACCAATTGTGTAAATAGCCCCACCATTTGTTGTAGCTGTATTTGTGGTAAAAGTCGTTTCATTGTTGACGGTTAAGGTTGATGTAGCATAAATAGCACCGCCGTTATTGGCTTCATTGTTATCAAAAGTGTTTTTATTAATATTAGTTTCGTTCTTTGTATAGATAGCTCCACCGTTGTTTGTAGCAATATTTGTGTTAAATTCTGTGTTATCTACAGTCAAGGTGGATATGGAATCAGAATAAATAGCTCCACCGTTAATAGCTGTATTATTTTCAAAAGTATTGCTATCAATATTAGTTTCGTTAGTTGTGTAAATAGCCCCACCATTTGTTGTAGCTGTATTTGTGGTAAAAGTCGTTTCATTGTTGACGGTTAAGGTTGATGTAGCATAAATAGCACCGCCGTTATTGGCTTCATTGTTAGCAAAAGTGTTTTGATCAATATTAGTTTCGTTAGTTGTGTAGATAGCTCCACCGTTGTTTGTTGCTATATTTGTGTCAAATTCTGTGTTGTCCACAGTCAAGGTGGATGTGGAATCAGAATAAATAGCCCCACCTTCTATAGCTGTGTTATTAGTAAAATTATTGCTATCAATATTGGTTTCACCAATTGTGTAAATAGCCCCACCATTTGTTGTAGCTGTATTTGTGGTAAAAGTTGTTTCATTATTGATAGTTAAGGTGGAAGTAGCATAAATAGCACCGCCGTTATTGGCTTCATTGTTATCAAAAGTGTTTTGATCAATATTAGTTTCGTTAGTTGTGTAGATAGCTCCGCCGTTATTTGTAGCAATATTTGTATCAAATTCTGTGTTGTCCACAGTCAAGGTGGATGTGGAATCAGAATAAATAGCACCCCCATCAATGGCTTCGTTGTTTGTAAAAATATTGCTATCAATATTGGTTTCACCACTTGTGTAAATAGCCCCGCCGTTATTTGTTGCTATATTTGTGGTAAAAGTCGTTTCATTGTTGACGATTAAGGTTGATGTAGCATAAATAGCACCGCCGTTGTTGGCTTCATTGTTATCAAAAGTGTTTTTATTAATATTAGTTTCGTTAGTTGTGTAGATAGCTCCACCATTGGTTGTAGCAATATTTGTACTAAAAGTAGTGTCATTAACAGTCAATGTAGATGTAGAATAAATAGCACCCCCATTAATGGCTTCGTTACTAGCAAATGTGTTTTTATTAATATTAGTTTCGTTAGTTGTGTAGATAGCTCCACCATTGGTTGTAGCAATATTTGTATTAAAAGTAGTGTCATTAACAGTCAATGTAGATGTAGAATAAATAGCACCGCCGTTGTCAGCTTCATTATTTTCAAATGTATTGTTATCAATATTTGTTTCACCACTTGCATAAATAGCCCCACCGTTTTCTGTAGCAGTGTTTGTGTCAAAGTTTGCATTGTTGATAGTCAATGTGGATTCTGAATAGATCGCACCGCCTTTATTAGCTTGATTTTGGGAAATATTGCTTATGTTGGTTTCTGTGCCTGTAATTGTTACTGCTATGTTGCTATAGATAGCACCACCGTTTGTTGTTGCTATATTGTTTTGAAATGTTGCTATGTTGAATGTGGCGTTGCTATTTTCTAGGGTTGTTGCATGGATATAAACTGCACCACCATTGTTTGCTTGGTTGTTACTAAATATTGTGTTATTTGTAGTGAGGTTGATCTGGACACCATCTATATGGAGTGCACCACCGTTTGTTGTAGTTTGACCACCTGTTATTGTTAAGTTGTTTAATGTGATGTCGTAATTTGATGTTGTGTTATTTGTTGCCAATATGTTGAATGCAGGTGATGTTGCATTTCTTTGGATTGTTACGTTTCTATTTTCTCCGCCCTCTATGGTAAATGATATAGAATTTTGATTTCCATAGGCTGGTATTGTAGGTAGAATGAGTGTACTGTTTATAATGATGGTAGCTTGATCGTTCGTGAATAAGGTATTGTCAAAGGTGACAGTTGCTGTGTTTATGTAATTGATTTGGTCGGATAGAACGCCGATTCCTGCATTTTGAAGGGCTTCTCGGAGTGTAAGTTTATCGTCAAATGGGTTGTTAATATCTAATAAGCTTGTTACGTGGAGGTTTAGTCCTTGTGTCTTATTTAGAGCATGGGCTCCTATATTAAATGCAAATAAAGTTTGCACACGACTTACAGGTGCATTGTTATTGTCTAAGTTCTGTGCAACTGTGATGACTGTTCCATTTGTGAGACCATATGTGGGAGCAATTGTATTGAAATTATATGTAGTGTCAATGGAAAAGGATTGCCATTGATTGTTTGTTTGGTGATAGAAGTAGTAGTCTGTACCTATTTTGCCAATTAATGTGCCTTTGTATGCTACTTGTTCTGTATTTATAATTGCAAGTGTGTTGCTATCTGTGAGTTCTAGTTGATTATTGTTAAGTACAAAAACTTCGCCTAATTGATTTAGTTGATACTGGTATGCTTCTATGCTGTTATTAGAAATGTTATGGGAAGATGCACCATAAATACTATAAGCTACGTTGAATGTAGGAGCATTTCCTACTGCATTTATAAAATCAATGTCTTTTGCTTCTTGGAGTCCACTAATTTCTTTATAGTTACCATATACTATGGCATTGAGCAATGTGAGTGTTTGTGTACCATTGTCTTGACAGATGCCTGCTCCGTGATTGTCTAAGACTTTGTTGCCTGCGATTGTGCTATCTACAACATGGATAGTATTATTGCCATTGGAATATTGATAGATTCCACCGCCGTTGAGTTTGGCTGTGTTTGAAAAAATAGTAGTATTTTCTAGTGAAATGGTACTGTTGGTAAGGCCTTTGTTGTATATTGCACCGCCGCTTCCTGTAGCTGTATTATTGGTAAATGTGGAGCTTTGTACAAGGATTTTGGATGTGTTAGTGGAATTGCCATAAATGGCTCCGCCATTAGATGTAGAGGAGTTATTGGACAATAAAGAATTTTGTACTACTATAGAAGATATGTTGCTAGCATCACTATAAATAGCACCGCCATTAGGAGATGTGTTGTTTGTGAATTGTGTTTTGTCAATAGTAATATTGGAATTTGTTCCTCTAGTATAGATGCCACCACCAGCAACGTAAGCTGTGTTACTATCTACAATGACATTTTCTAATGCAAGTGTAGAAGTATTGCCATATAAAAAGATAGCACCACCTAATCCGTTTTTGTCATTAATGTTATTTTGATCAATTTCTCCAGCATTTCCACCTGTGAATGTAAGATTATTGAATTGGATATCCCAATTTTTTGTAGTGTCATAGGCAGAGAAAATTCTGTAATTTACGTTTGCTGGACGATGAGCATCAATAGTGACGTTTCTATTTTCACCACCATGGATGCTTAAGGTTTCAGAAGTGTTTTGAATTTCACCATAAAAGGAGTCTAATTGAATAGTGGCTTGGTTATTAGTAAATAAGCTATTATCAAATGTAACATTCGTGCCTTGACCTTGGTATGTTGTATATTGAACAGCTTCTCGTAAACTAATTTTATTATCCCAAGGATTGAAAATATCCGTTGCAGTAGTTACGATGGTACTTGCATCTTCCAATTTATCGCTTGTGAGTGCATATGCACCAGCGTTGAACGCCATCATGGTTTGAATACGACTCACAGGGTTATTGTCTGTATCTACATTTTGTGCAGTATGAAAAATAGTTCCATTTTCTGGTAGTCCAAATGTATCAGATGTTTCGTCAAATGCATATGTTGTATTGTTTGTAAAGTTTTCCCAATGATTTGTATATCGATTGAGAAAGTACGTGACATCACCAACTTTACCAATGAGTGTGCCTTTATATGCAGCATGGCTTGTTGTTGTAATAGCAACAGTGCCTTGTTCATTTGTATTAGGTGTATTTGTTCCAAACATTTGGACATTTGTCATATTTGATTGTGTGTTATAGATGCTATTTGTGAAGTTTTGTGTTGTAGTACCATATACATTATATGCTCCATGCAATGTACCTGTACCTGTTGCACCTAGGTTGATGTCTGTTGTATTGGCAAATAGTAAGTTATTGTATAGAGACACAATCGTATCAGGACTATCTATGTTGAATCCATTTTCTACATTTCCTACGATAGTGGAATCTATGATTTCACCATGGACAGATTCATCGCTGGTAAGGTTTATTCCATCTTGTACATAGTTTGCAATGGTAGAATTTACCATTTGGAATGTAGTCGCACCTGTTGTGTGAGATTGAATTCCATAACTAGGTGTGGCAAGTTCTGTTTCATTTTCAAACGTAGAATTTTCAATGTAGATATTAGCAGTGCCTGATGTAGTATTTGTTAAACCATTGCTATGATCAAAATGAGAATTGACGACTCTATAATTGAGTTCATTGTTTGATTCCGTGCGTATAGTGTTGTTATGAGAAATACGAGATTCTTCAATATTGATATTCATGTTTCCAGATGCCATTAAATATATACCTTGGTTGCTATTGCCCACACTACTTTCTAAGGTAGAATTAGAAATGTCTAGTTGAATGTCTCCATTAGCATACATCATTAGACCATATGCATTGTCTGTTCGTACTGTAGTGGAATTTAACATAAGATGAGCTTGATTATATGCCTCCATAGCTATATTGTAATAATAGTCTTCATCATGGTGCAATTCTAACGTGCAATTATTGAGTGTGGCAGTAGCTATTTCACCAGACACATAAAGGTTTACATGACCATCAGTATTTTTTAACGTGGAATCATTGAGTGTGGCAGTAGATGTTTGCCCAACTATATAAAGGTTCATATAACCATTAGTCATTTCTAACGTGGAATCATTGAGTGTGACAGTAGCTTCTATTCCTCCGTACACATAAAGGTTTGTATCACCATTGGTATTTTCTAACGTGCAATCATTGAGTGTGACAATAGATGTATATCCTTCTAGCCCAATGTTATACCCACTGGTGTTTTTTAATGTACAATCATTGAGTGTGACAATGGATGTTTCTCCAGTCACGTAAAGGGTTATATAACTATACGAATTATTTTCATTGTAGAAATTGATACTATTGAAGGTAATATCCCAATTGCTATTATAATTATAATCTGTCATTATCATAGCATCATCTGGATTGGCTGTTTCAGAATATTGAATGTTGACGTGGCGATTATTTCCAGCTTCTATGGTCAGAGCATTTGTTAATTCGTTGTTATATTCGTATTCAGGGATTTCATAAATCTGTACCGTGCTATCAATTTCTATAGTAGCTTGGTTGTTGGTGAATAAACTATTATCAAAAGTAATGGTAGCTGTGCCGTTATAGTTATCTTGGTTAGATAAAGTGCCTTCTGATGCATACAATAATGCTTCTCTTAAGGAGATAACATCGTCTGTGTAGTCAAGAATGTCTAAATCAGTAGTTACGTGTAGAGAGCGAATTTCAAATATTTTTGCATTGGCTTCTGAATCATAGCTACTGGCTGTTAAGTAATAGTTGTTGAGATCACTAACCACGCCGTCTTTGACTTTGAGTGTCATATTAGACATAGTGACAACATGGGCAGGCCCTATTTCTGGATTGTCGTATAACATAGTGTATGTGTCTAGTTGAATTTCGTTGTTGCAAACGCCATGGAGTGTGTATTCGTTGATGTCATCTGCCTCTACATTTATTGTTCCATCATAGATTTTTTCAATATTTTCGCCTTGTATAGTGACATAGATTGCTTTTGCAGTGATAATGGCATTTGCTTGCGATTGGTACGTATTGGAAGTTAAGTTATAATTTGCTAAATCGCTACCAAGACCGCCGTCTTTGACTTTCAATGCTGCGTTTGTCATCGTGACTATATGATTTGTGCCTACGTTTTTATTGTCATATGTCATGATATAGGTATTTTGTAGTTCCACTTCCCCATTGATTACATTGTTCAATGTATATTCATTGACATCATCTGCTTCTACATTCGTTGTAGAGTCGTAGATTTTTTCAATGTTTTCACCTAAAATCGTGACTGTCACATCTCGTTTTGTAATAGTAGCTGTGTTTGTAGTTGCTTGTTGATTAGCATTTGTTAAGTTGTAGTTATTAGCATCTTCGCCAATTAAAGTAATATTGGATAGAGTGACTGTTTTATTTCCAATGCCATAATTTTTATTGTCATATGTCCAGTCATTGTCATTAATTTCAATGGCTAAATCATCGCCAACAATTTTATTGTTAAAGCTCCATGCAACATTTTGGTCATCTGTTTCTACATGAGTTGTAGAATCATAGATTTTTGATATTTTTGTGCCATCTAAGCTGACTAAAATGTCTCGTTGTATGATTTCTGCTGTATCAACAGTGAGAACGTCTGGAGTAATTTTGTAGTTTCCTGCTTCTGTTCCTTGGATAGTAATCTCAGAAAGGCTAACAGTTTTATTAATGCCTGCGTCTTTTGTATCATAGAGCCATGTGCCTGCTAGGGTGACTTGGTCATTTCCTAAGGCGTCTGTTGTGTATGTTTGGTCTGCAACTTCTACATTTCTTGTGGAATCGTATGTTTTGGAAATATTGTCATTAAGTTCCACAGCAAGTTCTCGTTGTGTGATGAGTCCATTAGCATTAGTGTATGTATATGAGGTAGCAATGGTGTAGTTTGCATTAGTAGATTGAATGCCTGTGAATAGTGCTGTTTGGACGTCTAGTACATCTTTGTCATCGAATTGTGCATCAGTCCATGTGAGAGAAACTATGTCATCGGCACATACACCATCAGCGGCTGTGAAAGCAACGGCTGTTACGTTTAAAACATCTGTTGCATTGTTGTATACTTGTTGTTGGATATTGAAATTGTCGTTTTCAATAGTTAAGGCTTTTTGTTGGATCGTGATATCACCTTGTGTTGTGATGAATACGAATTGATTAGTAACGTCATTATTGTTAATGTCTCGTACAATTAAATTGCTTACGATGGTTGTGTAGCTGCCTACGTCTTTTACACCTTCTACTCCAATGTCAAAACCTGCATCGTAATACGTATAAATGGCTTGGCTATTGTCTAATGTATAACCTGCTGGTTGGGAATTCCATTGTTCTGTGTAGCCTGTATCGTGCGTTTGCTTATAGCCATTGTATACTTTGTCCATATCATGGATGTCAATAAAGATGACTCGTTCATCATTTTGAGCGACAACATGCACATAACCAGCTGTCATTTGTAGTTGATAGTTATCACCGCCTGTGAAGAAATAGTCATCGATCATATAATCACCAACAACGTTCATATCGATTTCTTCTGGACCGAGAATGGTGAGTGTAGCACCACCATAGAAAGTTCCACTAATATGTGTGTATGTGTATTCAGAGGGATCTGGTTTTGGTGATCCTTGGAGCTTTGTTAAGTCATTGACTCTAAATTTAATAACTTCACGGTTAATAGTAAGGAGAATATTTTCATTTTGTAAGTGATAGTTTGCAGTTTCTGGACTTGCTTGGGCTGTGACTGTGTATTCGCCTGCATTGATGAAATTTGTTTGTTCGCCTTGTTTTGTAAAGATAAAATCAAGATCAATGTCTCCATCATATGGTGTTTGTATAGTAGCAGTTATAGTATCAGATTGATCTGTGGCATTATATGTATATATGCTATTATGTGTCCATACAACGCTAACGTCTCTTTGTAGAATTTTCCCTTGTACGTTTTCAACTTGATTATTGGCTAGTACGTAATCACCATTGGCAACTTTAAAGCTAAGATCCATAGGAGCTACGATGGTGCTACCTGCATTGACTCCACTATATACTCCATCTACATGGAGTTGAACTATTTCTGTTCCTACGCCTGTAGCCATTTCAAAATCTGCTGTAGCTGTATCTGTTTTATCGTATTGTTTGTCTATGCTACCAATGTCTGCGAAAATATCATTGGCTGTGACAGTAAGCACTTTAGGAACAATTTTAATGTTGAATGCTGTATTGGTGAGGGAGTAGTTATTGTGGGCATTGTTCAATGTTACATTATCGATCGTTTGTTCAATGACTGTATTTCCATCGTATGCTACGTGTGGAGTGTCTGTAATAGTGGTAGTGATGACACCATATAAAGTGCCGTTGGTATCTTGTACAATTTGGTTTCGTATATTATAGGTAGCTGTTAATATGGAATTGTTCAAAGGAATTCCATATGCTAAGTCTGCACCTTTGACTTGGCTTGCTGTGAGGTGGATATCTAAATTAGTATTATTTTCACCTAAAACAGTATTGGTTGTACCGTTGTAGCTATTAATTGTTTGTAATGTGTTAAAATTTGTTTTTTGGATCGTAGCCCATGATGCAGATAATGTACCGTCTACTATCTTATTATTTCCATCTAGTGTAACAATGGAGCCTTCGCTTCCTTGTACGCGAATTCCATTTTGTGTTGTGATATTACCTTGTAATGTTTTTGTGCCACTACCTGTGAGGAGGAGTTCTCCAGAATATGTGCCTAGATATACGTTTTGATTACCATTTCTATTGTATGTGACTGTGCCTTGTCCTTCCATTGTCATTGTTGCATTTCCGCTCGTAGTGCCAGAAAATATGTAATTTCCTCCTAGGGATGATGCAATTTTACCTGTATTCAAGGTAATGTTCCCAAATGTAACGTTGGCATCAGCTGCATTAATGTTTACAAGGTTTTCTTGGGCATCATATCCTGTTATGCTAAATCCATCAGCCAAGGTGAGAGATTTTTTGAAAGAGACTTCACCATAATTTTCATTTAATGTGATGACACCTAAATCTGCTTTTTTATTAACTGTACCATTGATGGCAGTTGCAGTAATGATTTCACGTAAAGAAGAAAGATTGGTAAATGGATTGGCAAGCCAATCGTGTTCTGTAGTAACAATGTTATCTTTTGTACTAGAAAGTATTAAAGCATGGGATCCAACATTGAATGCACTTGTGCTTAAAGTACGGCTTACATTGTTTAAAGCTAGTGTGTCAATGGTACCACCAGTGAGACCAAAATCTGTTGCTGTGTCATCAAAAGCGTATGTAGTGTTGTTAGAGTAATTTGTCCATTGACCTGTGTTTCTATTATAGTAATAGTAGATTCCGTTTAACTCACCAACTAAAGTGCCGCTATGAGCTGCATATCCTAATGTTTGAATAGCAACTGTTTTTTCGTTCAATTGTGGTAAATGTGTAGTTTCATCTACTGTTGTAAATATAAATTGTGTGTTTGCTAATGTTGTTGCAAGTTGTGTAGTGTGAATTTCAGAACGATCTGGATTCCCTGTGATAGTACCATATATGCTATGTGCGGCATTGAATTTCACTGTACCAAAATCATTGAAATGAATGTCATTGCCTATTTGGTTTGCATAGTTTGCATATACTATGGAATTGAGCATAGTCAATGTATTGCTTGAGGTTCCTGTTTCTGTAAAGGCATATGCATAAATACCACCACCTTGTTGCGTGGCAATATTGGCAGTGATCGTAGAATTTAAGATGAACATAATATTAGACACTACGCCTTCACGGTTAGACACTCTGCCGTAAATACCAGCACCGTAATCTGCTTCATTTCCATACACAGTGGAATTTATGAGTGTGATTAAGGAATCAGAAGTGTCTGTAATGTAGCTTGCATTTGCATACACACCACCACCATATGTTGTATGTGTATCTGGGGAAATGGCTGTGGCCTTATTGTTGCTAATCAATGTATCTTTGATGTAAACGTCACTATTAGATAGGCTGAAACTAGATATACCAGCACCGTATGTTGTAGCAGAAGCTGTTTCTGATTCAGCTGTTATTGTATTGTCACAGATTTGTGAGTTGATGAGGGAAATGCTACTTGTTCCAAAAGTGACATAGCTAGAAAGTCCGCCACCATATGCAAGAGCAGCGTCATCTATGGAAAATGCAGAAACTGTATTGTTGATAATATTGGAATTCGTAATAGTAATTGTGCTATCACCTAGTGCACCTACGTATACGCCACCGCCATGAGCTATGGCCACTTCTTCTTCAATTTCTACGTAGGAACGAGAGTCAGAGACTGTGGCATTGAGAAGAGTTAAGTTTGTTTCATTGCCTTGTAGAAAAATGGTACCGCCTAGTCCAGCAACGTTTCCACCTTGCATAGTTAAATTGCAAATGGAAATGTCCCAATCATCACTGTAATCTTCAGCTGTACCACCTGTGAATACTCTAAAAGGACTAGCTACAATATTATTTTCTTTAGCAAATGCATATGTAATGGGAACTTTGACAATTACATTTCGATTTATTCCACCATCAATTTTTAATATAGAATTAGCAACTAAGTTTAATGTGCCTAGATTACTATCTAACACAATAGTTGTTTCGTTGTTATTGTCAAATAGATGTGCTGCAAATGTAATGGTATTGTCTAGACTGATGTTATTATTGACTAAGTGTTGTGCCCATTCTAATGCTTCTCGTAAAGAGGTTCGATTATCATAGTAATTGATAATATCATCTTTAGTAGTGACGATCAAAGAACCTACTTCAGAAACGTCTGTAATAGCTCCAATCGTAAAACCATACGTTTCATTAGCAAGTCGATCAAAACCACGTTGGTCTAGTTGAATGACTTGTACATTGCCTTCTGCTGTTGTTGTACCTGTAGCAATGTTTACCCATGTGTTGTTGGTGCGGTTGAAATAATAATATTCATTGTTGTATGAACCTGCCTTTGTTCCATTGACTTCTGCTGGACCTAATCTTCGGATATGAAATGTGCCGTCTAAGTCTAAAACAGGTCTCCAACGATTGCTTGCATCTTGGTATACAGTTTTAAATACGTCTTTAATACCGACTTCTGCCGTGTATCCTGTCATATCTATAGATTGAAAATGCGTTGGTATGACAGCTCCTGTAGTCGATGTAGTGGTTGTTCCATAAATGGTATAAGCAGATTTCCAAGTTGTGCTACCATCATGGAATGTGATGTTGCTTTCTGTTGTGCCTGTATAGTTACCATATATAATACTGTTGATAGTATATAGATTGTGATTGTTTGCAATTAAAATCGCACCATAATTAGTAGTAGTGCCAGCTATGTTTCCTGAAATCGTGGAGTTAATAATATACGTTGTAGGTGTGTTATCCCCAGATATTTCCATAACTTGACTATGATTCGAAACATTATTTGAAATGGTGGAGTTGATAATATAGGTCTTAGAATTTCCTTGTAAAAGGAGTCCGAAAGCACTAGATGTGTCAGCTGTATTATTATTGATTAAAGTGCTATCAATGCGAACTGTGGCATTGTTGGAAGAAACAGATAGCCCACCACAATCTGTTGCTTCATTATTTTTAATGGTGCTATTTTGTATTATGATAGAATTTGATTCTGTACCTGTAAGGTTCGTTTGTATGTTGATTCCACCACCTTGATAAGATTTTGATTCTGATATAGTTCCGTTTACATAGCTAAATTGAACTGTATTGCCTTGTATAAAAATAGTACCACCATAACCAGCATTTGTATTGCCGTTGTTAGAAATATTGCCACCTTTCATGTCAACATTGTCGATGGTGATATCCCAAGTATTTTCGTTAGTATTTGTTCCAGCGGAAAATACTCGGAAGTTGCTAGCTACTGTTTGATTGGCTACAGATTCAGCATAAGTAACAGGCACTTTCACAGTGAGAGATTTTCCATCTTCTGCACGTATGATCAATGTTTGACCAGATAATGCCGCACTTAAAATCAATTCGCTAGCAATCGTAATGACGGCTTCATTGTTGTAATAGATATAATCTGCAAAGGTAATGACATAATTTCCATCTTCGTCTAGTAATTTGCCTACTCCTACGTCAGATGCTGCATAAAATAGAGCTTCACGCAAGGAAACTACACCATCTCCAAATTCTACTACATCTTCTTTTGTAGTAACAAGTAAGGAGGGAATTTCTGGTAATACAGAATGTGCACCAAGACTATATCCATTTGCTTCGTCAGAAAGGCGACCATTTCCGATCTGGTCATAAGGTAATACTGTGATGTTATTGTTTGTTGCCCCTGTTTGGATGTGTTGCCATACTGCATTGTCTCGGTGATAAAAATAGTATTGGCCATTGATGGCTTTTCCTAATTTTGTACCAGGTGTGGAAAGTAGACCTTTGTCTTTTAGAGGCATGATGTGGCGGTTTTGATCGTATCCTGGAACCCAACATGTATTGTATTGCGTTAAAGTAGCAAATCGATTGACAAGTTCGTTTTGAATGTCATCTGATTCAATAAATTTATTTCCAACATTATATTCACCGAACGTAACATCGCCTGCTAGACGTCCATATACACTATATGCTGCATATAAATTATTGGTTGTGCCTATGTATTGGATTGCTTGTTCTACATTGTTATTGTAGTTAGCATATAAGAATGTATTTAAAAGAGAGACATTATTTGTTGTTGCTTGTGTATAGATGGCTGCACCGCCTGTTTGTGAGAAGTTCGCTGCTACTGTAGAGTTCATGATGGCAATATTCGACACAGTATTTGCTTGGCTATAGATAGCTCCGCCTTGTCCAGTAGTAGAAATGTTGTGTGCAATCGTTGTATTGAAAAAGGAAAGGTTTGTGCTTTCTGTTCCTATTGCATAGACTGCACCTGCATTTCCTTGTTCAGCTGTATTATGGCTAATAGCTGCGTTTTCTACAGTTAAGTTTGTTTGAAGACCAGAAAGGTATATTGCACCACCATGTCCTGTTTGTGCTGTGTTATTATGGATTAAAGAATTATTAGCAACACTAGGAGTAGAACTCGGTTGATTTGTAATCGATAAAGATGCATTGCCTACATTCGCAATATACATAGCACCACCATGCGTGTAGGCTGTATTGTCTTTGATCTTCACTTCTTGTAAGGAAACAGTTGTGGCTTTTGTAGCAGATGCATTATTCATATAGATTGCACCGCCTGCACCTGCAAGAGCTTCATTTCCTATGAATGATCCTTTTGTTACAGATACATTAGTAGTACCGTTGCTATTTAGGTAAATAGCACCACCTGTTTCTGCAGCTTCGTTTGCTTGAAAAGATGCGTTTTTTAAGGAAATTGTGGCATTGGAACCAGCTTGGACATACATACCTGCACCAGACAAGCCAGCACTATTAGAAGCAATTTCTACGTTTTCACCTGTGACTGTAGTGTTGTATTTGCTATATACATAAATGGCAGCTCCATTTTGATCCGAAGCATTGTCTGTAAAAGACACGTTATTCATAGTTAATTTTGCTTGGTTATTGCTATCTAAGAATAGTGCTGCACCATTTCCTGTAGAAATGGTAGAATTTATGTCTACATTGTTTAAAGCTACACTGATATTCGCACCTTTTACAAAGAAAGCACCACCATTTCCATCTACATTGCCACCTTGCAATTCCATATTATTTAAGGTAATGTCCCAATAACTTCGTTTGTCTGTAGCAGTCCCAGCTTGGAAAATGCGGTATTCACTCGTTCCAGGTTCTGTAACAGAAAGAAACAATGTTTTTCCATTTTCTACATCTAATACAAGTTTTTGTCCAGCCACTGCCCCAGTAATGAGCATCTCATATCCTGCTGTGATAGTACAAACATTGTTTTCAAAGATCGATTCATCAAATGTAATTGTGAAAGCACCGTCTACAAGTAGATCACCGTCTATATCTGCGGCTGCATAACCTAAGGCATCGCGCAAGGAATTGAGACCGCCAAATGGATTTAAATTATCGATGTCTGTGGTAACATGTAAACTAGGTGCTTTTACGCTATTTAAAGCATATGAGCCAGCATTAAATGATAACAATGTCAACACGCGACTGATTTCGTTTTGTGCAATAGTATAGACTATGCCTTCGGAAGTATCATCTATTAAGCCGTATGTGACTGTGTCAGTTCGATCAAATTCATATGTAGCATCACTTGCAATGCTATGCCATGATTTAGAAAGTTGGTAGTCGTACCAAAAATATTCTCCGTCTTTTTGACCAATCAATGTACCAGAATAGGCTCCTGCACCAGAAGCTTGAATGGCAATTGTTTTTCCATCTTCGCTCAATTGTGGTAAGTATCTGTTATTGCTTGTTGTAACTGTTGTAAATACGCTTTCTACATTTTCTTGGGTAGTGGTCAACTGTGTATTGTTAATATCAGTAGCAAGTGTGCCTTGCGTCATCGTTCCATAAACAGAATGGATCGCGTGTAAGTTTGCTGAATCAAGATAAAGATCGTTAGCATCTGTGTTTTGATAATTTGCATAAATAATACTACCTATAGAATACACATTATGATCACCTGAACCTGTGGTGCTATAAATCCCTGCACCTTGCCCAGATCCATAATTTCCTGCAATGGTAGAATCTAGAATATACACTGTGCTACCTGTACCTGCCGAGTTATAAATACCAGCTCCATGATTTGTAGTAGTATTCCCTTGGATTGTAGAATTGAGAATCGTTAAAGTAGTTGTTTGATCAGCATCTAGATAAATAGCACCACCATGGACATTTGCATGATTGCCAGAAAATGTAGTGTTTTCTATGGTCAATACAATGCTTTGAGAACTTGTATTGTATAGAGCACCTCCTAAACCATCACTTGTATTTTTATTATTGGAAAATATAGTGTTTGTAATCGTAATGTTCGAAGATCCTGTTGTGTTAAAATGCAATCCACCTTGGACTGTATTGTTTTGAATCGTAGAATTTTCAATCGTGGAAGTGAAATTTCCGCCTACTTGGACATAAGCACCTGTTCCTGAATTTGTTCCTTCATTTCCTTGGATCGTTGCATTCAACATATTAAAAGAACCATCACCTGCAGAATCTACGTAAATGCTACTTCCTTGTGTTCCAGAAGCATTGCTATTATTCACAACAGTGTCTACTAAAGAAAGGCTGGCAATAGCACCTTGGATATACACACCATTCCCTTGTGTATTGGCTCTGCCGTTGATTTCTAAATTTTTCAAAACAATGTCATAATCTAAGCTAACATCATTCGTTGTTAGAACTTTGCTTGTATCATTTACTGAATTTAATTGAACAGTGCGACCGTCTCCGCCATCTATTGTCAATGTTTCTCCTTGGACATCTAACAATGTCCACACACCTGTAGTTTCTAAAATGGCAACATTATCTGTGAATAGATGATCAGCAAATGTAATGGTATACGTGCCATCTTTTGCTGTGTATCCTTCTGATGCATATAGCAAGGCTTCTCGTAAAGAAACATAAAAATCATAAGGATCTACAATATCAGAAAGCGTAGTAACAATCAATTTTCTCTCTGTTAAAGCATAGGCACCAATTTGGAAAATATCACTATCTACTCGATACATACGACTTACTGGTAGACCATTTGCACCAATATTTTGTCCTAGAGTATATACTAATCCATTTGTTAAACCATACGTAGGAGCTTGGAGTGTAAATAAATATGCATTTACAGTGGAATTGTATTTACACCAATATCCTGTGCTTTTGTTATAATAGTAATACGTATCGTCAATTTTTCCACTCAATGTACCTTGGGAAGGAATCCCTGTCTGGTCATAAATCACAGGAATTGTACGACCATCATCTCCGATTTCTGGAACCCAACGACCATATGCATCTGTTCTTACATTTGCAAAGATGTTCTGCATATTCTCTAAAGAAAGGACATAATCATTGTAGTTTCCAATGAGATTCTGGACAGTATCGATATTATAAAACGAATTATAAATACTATAGGCAGCAGTGAGAGAACTTATTAATGTACCAGAGCCAGAATTCTGATAATAAAAATCTCGTCCCGATGTGCCAGTATAATAATTTCCATACACAATGCTGTTGAGCAAATACGTATCATGTATTCTATCACCTATAGTTGAATTGGAAGAACTGACATAATTGTATATATAACTATGTAGACCAGCTGTAGTACCACCCACATTGCCTGAGATCGTAGAATTTACTATGTATACTAAATTTTTCCTTGTACCTACAGTGGCATAAGTAGTTCCATATGCACTAGAACTATATGTGTCACTATACTGGTAATTATAGATAGCACCATAAGAAGATTTGGCAATATTGTTAGATATAGTAGAATTCACAATGTGCATTTCAATGAGATTATTTTCTACTGTACTCGTGGCATTCCCAGAATGGCTATATCCATTACTATATGAATATGCTCGTACATAGTTATATATATAATTATATATTCCAGCATGGGAATTGCTAGATCTGTTATTATTGATGCTCGAACTTTCCATATTGATAAGAATCGTTCGATTACCATCAAAAGCATAGGCATCTTTAGAAGTAGTTGAAGTACTGTATACAGATACATCAATAGAACCAGATATATAATTGTACATAGCACCTGCATTGCTAGTAGCTACATTGTTGCTAATTTCTGAACGAGTCATATTTACAGTGATGGTGGCAGATCCTAACTTACCATAAGTAGTATTTCCTTCATTGTATGAATATGAATACAATTGAGCATAATTAACCATTCCTCCACCTTGGTATGCCATGTTAGAATGGATCGAAGAATCAATGAGGTTGACGGTAATTCTATTTTCACCTGTGTCACCTCTTGTAATTGTCCTATTATGAATGCCACCACCTGTTTGACTAGATGAAGCATATGCAGTATTTTTATAGATAGTGGAATTTTCAATTGTAAGATCAATTGTAGCATTGTTTGCATTGGCTGTAGTACTTCCAGAACTTGCCTGTGCTATATTACAAATACCACCACCATAATATTGAGTGCGGTTATTGCTAATGTTAGAATTTGATAGATGGAATATAGTCTGTGCAGTTCCAATTCCACTATCATAAGCATATGTCATGATAGCACCACCGCTACTTTTGGAAGAATTTTCTACAAAACTAGAATTGTCGATAGTCACATTATTTTGAGCTAAACCATTATAACTATAACTCCGTACATACAATCCACCACCACCATATTCAATACTACTAGTACTAGATACTGTATTGTTTGAAAATGTAGAATTCGAGATATTGACTATAGATTGAGCAATTCCATTGGTAGAATAATTATATACATACACTCCACCACCATAATAATATGTCATTGTATTATTGCGAATTTGTGAGTTGTTTATGTTTAAAGTAGCACTTGTTGTAAAATTAGCACTATTATATGGAGCATATAAAGAAATAGCACCACCACCATAAGAAGAATAAGTATATCTAGTATCTTCTATAATCACATTGTTTAGATTTAATGTGACTTGGCGACCATATAAAAGAATAGCACCTCCTCCGTAACTATAGGAATGACTTCCACCTTGGATAGTCATGTTAGAGATCGTAACATTATATGTGTATGAACTGTCCGTTGTGGTTTGAAACACTCGAAAAGAACTCAAACTGCCTGTGTTTCCATTTCTTACATAATCTCCGTACGTGTAGGGTACTTTAACAACAAGATTTTTTCCTTCTGTTCCTTGGATCACAAGATTTTTATCAGAAAAGTTGTAGGTGATATATAATGAACTATTCTGTGTTAATGTGATAGTAGCATTGTTGTTTTCATCAAAAATTGAATCATGGAATGTAATAGTATATTGTTGCAAATTCACTGCATAGACTAAAGCTTCTCGCAAAGAAATGAGTCCATCATATGCATTGACAATATCATCAGTAGTTGTGACCACAACTGATTTTTCTTCTGCATTTGTTAAATCTAGTGTCAAAGCACCAATGCTATATCCAGCTGCTTCGTTGTTCAAACGACCGCGTGCTAATTGATCTAAGGAAATCACAGAAGCATAGTCTATTGTTGTGTTGGTGGATACGTCTAACCAAGAATTATTATGGTAGATATAGTATCCATAGTTTGCTCTACCTACTTTGCTTCCTAATGTAGTGGCTAGTCCACCTGCTTTAATAGCAATCGTTCCATTAGTACGAACTGAAGGAATGACAATATTATTATATTGTGTGGTATTACTAAAAATGGCTTGGAGACCTGCTGGAATCGTGTATCCGCTCATATCCACATTGCTTTGTGCTACATGGTGAAGTTGATCGCCTCCTGTAACTGTTCCTACAATGCTATATGCACTGTATACATTTTGATTTCCATCTACAAAGTGAATGTCACTTCCTAAAGCATCGTTACTATTTGTGCCATAATAATTACCATATACAATGCTATTGTATACTGTAATGTTCGTTGTGTACGTAGAACCTTGGGCAAAAATACCACCGCCATTTGTAGTTGCAATGTTGCCAGAAATAGTAGAATTGATAATATAGAGAGAAGTGTCTCGTTCACTTTCTGAATATATACCAGCCCCTACATTCGCTTTATTATTGCCAATCGTTGTATTCACCACGTGGATATTGGTGCCTCGCGTACTATATGCATAGATAGCCCCACCTTGCCCCGATGATGTATTGTTGACTATACTCATACTATCTAGGGTTACGTCAATTGTTTTCCCTTGGATAAACAATCCAGCACCATTTCCTGTAACACGGGCATTTTGAATGCTCAATCTAGAAAAAGTTATATTCCATTCACTTGTTGTGTCTGTAGGAGAACCTATAGTAAAAGCACGAAAATCTGTATTGTTTTGTGCTTTAATAATGACGAGACGGTCTAAGCCTACCACTGTTTCTCCACCATCTATGATCACTTTAAAGCCAGAAAGTGCTGAGGTGATGTTTAATGTGCTAGGCAATGTAATAGTTGCTTGGTTATTGTAAAAAATATTTTGAGAAAAAGTAATGACATAGTTTCCTTCTTCATCTAATAAATTTCCAACACCAGCATCAGCAATAGCAAAAGCAATGGCTTCTCGAAGACTAATTCCATCAAATAAGTTAAATTCATCTAATGTAGTTGTCACAATTAAACTGGGAGCTGCAATAGTTAAAGCATAGGCACCTGCATTGAATGCCAAAGACGTTTGGACACGACTCATGAGACTACCTTGTTGGTCTCTGTTTTGTGCAGTAGAATATACTTTTCCAATAAGCCCTGCATCAGGATCTTGCAATCCATAAGCAATGGTATCGCTATAATCAAATGTATATTCTAAGTCATTGGAAAAATTGATCCAAAGTTCAGAATTAGTTTTATCATAAAAATAATATGCATCTTCTAATTTTCCCACTAGAGTTCCTGTGTCCACAGCATATCCTGTGAGAGTGGTGATTTGAAATGTACGATTGTCTTCCGAAAATATAGGTCGATATACATTTTCGCTAAATTCTACATTAGAAAATACTTTTGTTAAATTTGCTTGGTTTGTTTCTAATTGTAGATTGTGTATATTTTTTTGTAGAGCCACATTCACAGAACCATACACAGTATGTGCAAAATATAATTTACTTGTTCCTGTACCTGTATATATGTATATATCTTCTGCATTTGTATTTTGGTAATTGCCGTATACAATGCTATTTAAAACATGTATTGTATTAGTAGGAACTGGTCCACCAGATGTGATGTAAACGCCACCACCATGAGATTGTGCAATATTGCCTGCAATGGTAGAACTGACAACAGAGAGAAAGGCTTTAGCTGTGCTAGTCGCACTATATGTACCAATATATATACCAGCTCCCCAATCTGCTGTGTTTCGTCCAATGGTACTGTTGACAATATGGACTGTGGCAGTGGCACTGCCAGAATTTGTTTGTGCATTGACATAAATAGCACCACCAGCCCCTGTTGCTGTGCTATTTCCAATAGTTATATTTTCAAAAGAAAGTTCTATGTTTTTCCCTTGCACAAAAATCGCACCGCCATGACCACCTTGGTTGTTCGTTTGTATGATTCCACCTTGAAATTTTATATGAGCAAAATGAATACTCCATTCACTCGTTGTATCTGTCGTACTTCCTGCACGAAATACTCGGATATTGTCATCTGGATTTGCTACTTGCACGATCAATTCTTTATTGGCTTGGGCATGGATGTTGATAATATAGCCTGATGCTATAGGATCTAGTACTAGTTCACTCTGTAAGGAAATTATAGCTTGGGGAAGTTGACCTTCTACTACAGTATAGACACTATCATGAAATAAAATATTAAATGTTTTACCATCAGCTTCCACTAAATAAAAATTTCCAGAAGAAATGTCTTCCCGAATGGAAATGATAGCTTCACGCAAGGAAGTCAAACCATCTGTATCATCTATATTATCTTTGGAAGTCGTTACTAATAAGGAAGGTACGCTTGCTACTACAGACAAAGCACCTATACTAAAACCAGAGCGAACATCTGTTAAACGTCCATGACCAATTTGGTCAAAGGCATAAATGGACACGGCTTCAATAGTTGTATTTGTCAAAATATGGTACCAAGAGTCATTTGTTTTATTATAGTAATAATAAGCACCTGTAGTGTCTACTCCTATTTGTGTACCTTGTAAAGCAGCAATGCCACCTTGTGCTTGTGTTTTAATAGGCAGTACATACTGTATATTCAATTCTGGTAAATAACGATTTTCTACAAAAATTACATTTGTAAAAATTGCATTCATTCCATCTTGCATAGAATATTCCGTCATGTCAACATTGCCTACATTGACATTGTACGTGAATGTGCCTGTGATGGGTAGAAAAATACTATATACTGCATTGACAATATTAGAATATGTGTCGCCACCACCTAATAAATATACGTCATCACCATCACTTCCTAAGTAATTTCCATATACAATGCTATTAAGGAGAGAAACAACATTTAAAGCAATTCCATCGTGTTCAGGAGATGTGTGTCCATAAGAATAAATTCCCCCACCTTGTGTGTTGGCTATATTCCCACTAATTGTGGAATGGACAATATACACATGGTTGTTCACATTGCTATAAAATCCTGTTCCTTGTGCTTGAGCATAGATCGCCCCCCCCTTGGTTTGCAATGTTTCTAGCAATAGTAGAATTCACAATATGAACTACATTATATGCATATGCTTCAGAACCAGAAGTCATGGTTGTCCAATAAATAGCTCCTCCGTTACCAGATGCTGTATTCTGCACAATGCTACTATCTTGGATATTTAAAGTACTCCTTACAATATTATAAATTCCATTGCCTGAAAATTCGCCATAAATACCAGCACCATGGGTTGCTGTATTGTCTGCAATCAATGTATTCGTAATGTTCCAAACATTTTGACCAGTACTATCTGCTGTACTATAGTAACCTTTAAAATACATTGCACCGCCATAAGATCCGCCTTTATTGCTGGTAAAGCTAGAATCTTTAATATGGACTGCACTATTATATCCTCGAAAATAAAGACCACCCCCAGCATAAAGTGCAGAATTATTATGAATTGTAGAATTCGTAATATAGAGAATGTTATTATAATTATAATCACTTGTATTAATACAAATTGCAGCACCATAACTTGAATTTGTATTGTTATCGAAAGTAGAGTCTAGGATACTGATAGTATTATTACTACCATCTATACATAGTCCACCACCATAATATGTGTTGTAGTTATTACTAAGTGTAGAATTCGTGATCTGGATCACATATCCAGAGCCAGAATAATACATCCCAGCCCCTCTTTGATAACTAGAACTCATGTTTACACCATGATTATAAGAAATCGTAGAATCAGTAATATAAACATTTCCAGAACTAACATACATACCAGCACCATATCCAGTATAATAACCACCTGATAATTCATTATTGTTAATTTTAGTATTAGAAATATAAAATGTAGAACTACTACCAGAATGATATATACCACCACCATATCCACTATCAGAATACTTAGCAATATTGTATGAAATCTCGGTATTTTCAATATTATACACAGAATACGAACCACTGTGATACATGCCCCCACCACACGAAGATGACTTCCCATACGAAATGTTGTTTTCAATATAGGAATTTTGTATAGAAAAATTAGTATATTCTCCTGTGTTATGTATCCCACCACCATATGCATAACCATATGAATTTGTATTGTCCGTTGCATTGGTAGAAGCTGTATTCCCTGTGATGTACGAACCTTGGATAATTTCTATTTTATTATTTTCAGAATTTATAGGTGCACCTTGTCGATACACTCCACCACCATATGCATAGCCAGATCCATTTTTATACGCATAAGAATAATTTGAATTGCTACCTATATTATATGCATTTCCAGTAGTACTTATATCTGTTGTATTATCTATTACAGAAGAAGCATTGAAAATCAATGAATTCACACCATCGCTAGCTGTATATAACCCGCCACCATACGTATAACTATATGGATAAGCATAAGCATAAGAATAGGTCGTTTTCGTTGTATTTTCATGTGTGACTGTGAGCGTGAATGTCATAGAGGACATAGCAACTGCTATATTTTGTTGTACGCTACTTCCACGGACAAACGAAATATGGCTCGTTCCTTTTGAAAAACTATACAAACCACCACCATATGCATGACTTTTAGCATAGACACTTTGACTATAACTAGTACTAGTGGTTGTCGTAGAATACGTAGTAGTATAATTGAAAATATTTTCTATTTTATTCCCTTGTACTAAGGAATTGTCAAAGACAATCATTGTATTTCCATAGGAATAACTATAAATACCACCACCATAATTGGAGCTCGATTGTTCTGCTACACTTTCAGTTGTATTGATCGTGGTTGTGAATGTTGCTTTGGAAGAAGAAATCGTAGTGTTTAGAAAAGACAATGAAATATTGTTTCCTTGCACATAAATAGCACCACCTTGACCTTGCACGCATCCACCTTTGATTGTTAAATTGCTAAATTCTAAATTCCAATTTATTGTACTGCTATTTTCATTTCCCACAGTGAACACACGGTAATCACTAGCATTTGCATTGTCTGACCATGCATCATTCGCAAACGAACGACCAGGAGTAGTGACTGTCACAACTATATTTCGATTTTCCCCACCTTGGATCACAAGGGGTTGGTTATGGAATGTATCTTCTAACTCCAAAGTACGAGAAACTACAATATGATTCACATGAGAAGCAAATGTAATCGTATATTTTCCATCAGCACCGATTAAATTTCCTATGCCTATATCATCTGTAGCATATAAGATGGCCTCTCGCAAAGAAATGAGATTGTCAAATGCATTTACGATATCTTCTTCTGTTGTCACAATTAAACTTGGTGCTTCAAAAGTTGTTAAGGTATATGCACCACGATTAAACATGCGCAACGATGCAACACGAGAAGCTCGTTCTCCTTGTACATTAAAGTTCTGGGCAGTTGTATACACTGTGCCATTTGTTAATCCATACGTTATCGGATTGAGACGATCAAATAGAAAGGTTTCAGTATTTGTTGGACTAAGCCAATAATTTTGGTTGGGATCATAATAATAATAATCATTTCCTATTTTACCAACAAGTGCACCATTTCTAGCAGTTTCATTGGCATTTTCAATTTCAATGGGAGATCCATCACTCTTAGGAATATACGCACCATTGCTCAAAATTACATTCGTAAAAACACTTTCTAGGTCAGCTTGTGTATTGGTGGCAAGATAAGTGCTGTTAATGTTCGTATATGTAGGATCTATTCCTCTATATTTTCCATGCGTGCTATTGATGGCAGTCAAAGTACAATTAGAAGAAGCAAATCCAATATCATATCCTTGGGCACTACCAGCATAGTTTCCATACACAATGCTATTGATAAAATATACTTGACTAGGGGCTTGGAAAGTTAATGCACCGCCAACTGTTGTGGTAGTTGCTATATTTCCTGAGATGGTGGAATTTACAATGTACACATGAGAAGTACTACCATTTATCCAAATAGCACCACTATGATTGTTCGCATAATTATGACTAATCGTACTATTGAGAATATGGATATTGGAAGTAGTATTGCCCTGTATATAGATAGTACCAGATTGTAAATTGAACGTACCATATACAGAAGAATTTTCTAATGTAAAGGTAACATTATTTCCTGCAATATATATAGCACCTCCTGCTTGGTTCACTCTTCCGCCTTGGAACAACATGTTTTTCAATGTTACATGGTAGTTCAAATTACCATTTGTAGTTTCTAAAATTCTATATGCACTACCTGTACTTGCATTTGTCCAAATACCTGTAGTTGCATTGTATGTTCTTCCAGGATTGATTACTTTTACAAGTACATTTCGATTGTTTCCGCCATCTATGGTCAATTCGTCTTCCTGCACTGCGATTGTTAAAGCACTTGCAATCGTAATGGTGATCGTATTATTATTTCCAAACAAAGCATCATCAAATGTAATTGTAATGCTTCCATCTTCTGCTTTTGCACCTTGAGAAGCATATAATAAAGCTTCTCGTAAGCTAATTTGATAGTCGTACGCATTCAATGTATCGTTTAATGTAGTGACTACAAGTGACATTTCTTGCAAACCATATGCACCTATGTTAAAAGCATTCAAACGACCTACTCGAGAGGCATATTCCCCGTGCATCAATATATTTTGTGCTGTACTCAAAATCGTTCCATTTGTTAAACCATAGGGAGGATTACTAGCAGAAAATACATATGTAGTTCCATCTACAGAATTTTCCCAATTTCCTGTATTCCTATTGTAAAAATAATATACATTTCCTATTTTACCTAATAAAGTACCATCAAATTCTACGTTGCTAAATTTTTTAATAGGAATCGTTCGTCCATCTTCTGACAAAGAAGCGATCCAAAGGCCATTTTCATTTTGTTCTATGGTGTCAAACACGCTTTGTAAATTCGCTTGTGACAATGCCATTTGGATGTTGTTTACATTCGTTCCCCATATATATTCTGTTGTGGGAGCATGATCTATCGTACTATACAAGCTATAGGCACCATGCAACACATTCTTTCCAGAATTAAAATATACATCATTGCTATTGTTAGATACATAATTACCATACACAATGCTATTGTATAAAAATAACTTATTGGATCCAGGAGTATCAATGTTTTCAGAAGTCATAAAAATACCGCCACCATACAAAGTAGCTTCATTTCCTGTGATCGTAGAATCCATGACATGCAATGTGTTAAAAGCATTGACATTGACAGTAGTATTTGAAGAATAGATAGCACCACCAGAATGCGTGGCTATATTTTGTGTAAACGTAGAATTTTCAATCGTAACTATTTGTGAAGAACGGTTGCTAGGACTATGTGTTAAAGCATAGAACCCGCCTCCTTGGTGGGCAGTATTGGAAATAAAGGAAGATTTATCTATGAATACATTATTATTTGCAGTACGCCCCACAGTTTCTACATATAGGCCACCGCCCTTTCCTTGGGAAGTATTGTTTTGAAATACAGAATCTGTGATAGTCAATATAGTTTGCGTTGTGGTAGTGCCAGCTGCTATGGTGTTTTTCGTTGAAATGTACAAACCACCGCCATTTCCAACTGATGTGTTGTTTTCAATGATTGAATTTACAATCGTCAATGTAGTTTGCACATTACCTTCATTTTGAGATGCAATATATATACCACCGCCTTGTCCTGTAGCATATGATCCTGAAACTGTGACATTTTCTAATGATACATTGGGATTCAAACCTTGGATATATATACCACCGCCTTGTCCTGTTGCATGCGAATCGGAAACTGTGACATTTTCTAACGATACATTGGAATTTACACCTTGTATAAACACAGTTCCGCCTGATCCATTGACTTCACCGCCTTGGATCGTGAGATTCTTAAAAGATAAATTCCAAGAAATTGTATTGTCTGTTGTTTGAAACACACGATACGTACTTGCATCTAATCCTAATTCTAGACTCTCAGCATACGTTATCGGCACTTTGACAATCACATTTCGACCTTCTCCTCCATCTACGATTAAGGAAGAACCAGCTAGAACAGCACCCAATTCAAAGGCTTCATATATATCTCTCATTTGAATCGTAATAGTATTTCCATTTTCAAACAAAGTATCATCAAACGTAATCGTATATATTCCTGGGGTATTTTCAGCCAATTCATGTGCATAATTCAAAGCTTCTCGCAATGAAATTTTTCCATCAAAAGGATGGATGAAATCTATTATATTGGACACTACTAAAGAGGGTACATCAGGAATGGCAGTAGCTTTGGCACCGATGTCATACTCTTCTGTTGCATCATATGACATTCGAGTAAAACCCAATTGATCTTCTTCTATTACAGTTAATGCACCTGTATATGAAGTATTATTGAGTAAATCCCACCATTGTTGCGTATTTTTATTCCAAAAATAATAATTTCCATTTGTTGTGTATCCAATTTTAGTGCCATTTTTAGTAACAGGTGCATCTTCTAGTAAATGAACTGTAGTATCTTCATTTAAAACAGGCACGTACAATGTATTTCCTGCTAATGTTTCCTTAGCAGACACAGTCTCAAATATACTAGATAAATTATTTTGGTCAGTAGTATATTGTGTACTTGCAATATTGCGGGAAATATTAGAAACTTGGCCATATATGCTGTAAGCAAGATACGTATAATTGGCTTGGATATCATTGGCTGAAAAATTATATGTTAGCTGAGTAGTGTGAGATTTAAATTCTGTATAATTACCATATACAATGCTATTTTCAAAAATACTGTTGCCACCTAAAATATATACACCACCATAAGAAGCCGTTCCTGAGGCTGCCTGAGAATATGAATTATTCACATGAATACCTATAGCAGTGGATATATTTCCTGTGATAGTAGAATGAATCACATAGTATGTATTGCTATAATTAGAAGTACTATTATAAAATCCTCCACCATAAGAATATGCTCTAGACCAACCCCAGTAGTGTGGATTACTACTATATGAACATTGTATAGTATTGATATAGGCATGTACTTCATTCCTAGCTAATGTGGAATTAACCATAGAAAATTGTATTACATTCGATTGATTATAAATCCCACCACCATATGCATGTGTAGAAGGATCCATAGAAGTATTGGCAATGTCTTCATGGTATGTATAGGCTTTGGATATATTTTGATTGACAGAAGAATTTTCTAAGGAAATTGTACTCGTACTACCAGCTCGTACATAAATCCCACCACCATAGCTTGTATTTCCTGAAACACCAATCGATTCACGGTAGGCATACGCTAATGCCATATTGCCCACTATAGTGGCATTGTTTAACGTCAATTTTGAAGTGTTGGAGCTATAAAGATATAGACCACCACCATAACTATACAAGGCATTGCCATTCACTGGATCAATGGGACTTGCTTTTGAACACGAGACTTCTGTATTGGCTAATGTTAAATCTACTGTATAGCCTTGCACAAAGATTGCACCACCACGACTAGAATAAGAATCTGTTCCTACACCTGTTTGAACATTACCACCTTGGATAACTAAGTTTTGAAATGTCAACTTCCAATGATGGGAACTATCGGAAGTATGACCAGCACGAAAAACACGGGAGTCAGTGGCATTGTCATTTTCCACATATTCTCCCGTGTTTTCATCGTAAGATAACCCTGTGACTGGAACTTTTACTGTGATACGTCCATCATCACCTACAGCACCATTTATAGTAAGAGGTTTATTGGATAGAGCATCGTCAATGATCAATTCACGATTAATCGTAATAATACGAGAAGCTTCAGTTGCAAATGTAGTTGCATCAAATTGAATGATGACTTCATCGTAACTTCCAGCCATCGTTGCTGCACGAGCTAAAGTTTCTCGTAAAGTATATATACCATTGGCAGATTCTAAATCACCAGTTTCATTGACTGTTAAAGTTAGAGGTGCTAAATCATAATTCCAAGTATCTATACTCAAACTTTCTGTAATGACTTTTCCTACAGTATATTCTAAATCCCAATTGCCAGATATTCCAGTCGCATCTATGCTAGCAGCTACGTCAGCACCAGAAAAATCAGCGATCATTTGAACTAATGCTTGGCCATCAGCAGATTGAGCTAAATTACAACCATATAATAAAATGTCACCATCTTGTGTAATATATTTTCCAATCGAAGCCCATTCTGATTCTACTAAAGAATCAATAGTAAATTGTTTTCCATTTAATGTAAAATAGCCATCATTTCCATGTGACACAATATGAATAGCACTATATTCTTGCCCTTCTGATTCTAAATATGCTTGGATTTCTTCCATAGCATCAGACGCACTATCTAAAATCAGAACATCTTGGTTTGTTGTTAATTTTGTTAAAATGGCGTCTTTATCTGGAAGTGTAGAATTCAAAATAACAAGTTCACGATTAGTAGAAACTACTACATCGCATTCACCAAAGGAAACTTCTACAAATTCATTGTCGATGTTTTCTACTTCGTCTATACCTAGCAGAGAACTAAATTCATTTCCCACACCATCCAATACAATCGAGTTTTCTTCTTCATTGTCTTGATCCCATTCTTCATGCTCATGATCTGATTCATGAAAAACATTATTGTTTTCATTTTCAACATCATCATCGCTATCATATCCGAAATCATCAACATCGTCGACATTATTGTCTTTATTTTCAAAATCATCGAAATCATCAACATCGTCGACATTATTGTCTTTATTTTCAAAATCATCGAAATCATCAACATCGTCGATATTATTGTCTTTATTTTCAAAATCATCGAAATCATCAACATCGTCGATATTATTGTCCTCATATCTGAAATCATCGGCATCATCGACATTATTGTCCTCATATCCGAAATCATCAACATCATCCACACCATGATCGCTGTCCAAAACATCTTGCATAGATTCCGTCATATTATCCCATGCATCTTCTTGGATGTTTCCATCCTCGCCTAGCATATTCCATATGTCAGCATCTTCCATCATATAAGATGTATCTACATTAGCACCAACAATTTCGCCTTCTACTAACGAATCAAGCATTGCGTCTATACTCGCGATTTCCTCTGGACATACTGCGTCTTCAGTAGACACTTCTTCTATAGGTGCCCCAAAATCTACTGCCAATTCTGCACCAGAAACGTTAGGGCTTATATTATTTTCTTGCTGTTTTTTTTCTTCTTGTTGGACTACTTGGTCAGCATTTTCCACAGCTTCGACAATATCGACCGCTGCAGCAGCTTCAAACAATACACGTTCCTCTAATCGGAACGACATCATTCGTCGTATTTTGCGATGTTTATCTTTTGCGTCCATGGAAATACTCTCTTTCTTGGATGATGTTTCAATCTATGATATATTACAATATATTAAAAATTGATATCATACTATATTATATTATATTGTTTTGAAAGACAATTTATATGATTGTTTTCATTACAATGTTTTATTTAAAAAAAAGTTAAATTATATTATATATATATCACTATTTTAAAAAAAAACAACTATATATTTTATTTATTTATTTATCTAAATATATAGTTGTATATAATATTATATTATATAATATAGTTGTATATAATATTATATTACATAATATTAAAAAAAACAATAATTTTTAATAATTTTTTATGATGTACATCTCTATAGACTAAATTCATGCCTGTTTTAATGATTTGTGTACATATAAGAAAGAAGAAGACGAGTATCTCGTTTTCAGGGGAATCGGCTTTTAAAATGAGATATATTGTATAAACAGATGCACAGTTTTTTATAAATTCTAATAAGTGATTGATAAGTAAGCCAGTATTATATATCTAGCAAACCTTGTCTATAATTTGTGGAAAATTATAGAGTGGAATGACTTTGCTATATTATTTTTTTCTTTATTTTGTATTTAGTTTCTCCGCAATTTTCTTGCCAATCAATATGTTATTTTTTATTTTAAACTTGCTCCGAGCAAGTTTAAAATAAAAAATTTGAGCAACTTAAAATAGTAAATTTATTTTCCTTGGTAAAATTGCCTTATAAAAGTAGTCAGAGTAATTTGTTAAACAGTGACAAATTTTGTCACTGTTTGGTAAAATTTGAAAGTTTAAGTGACAAATTTTGTTACTGTTTGACAAAATTTGAAAGTTTGAGAAAAAAATTCCCCTCCAAACAGTTGCATTCCACCTAAGCAAGTGTCATTTGCTCAGGGGTGTCATTTGCTCAGGGGAAGTGTCATTTGCTCAGGGGTGTCATTTGCTCAGGGGTGTCATTTGCTCAGGGGTGTCATTTGCTCAGGGGTGTCATTTGCTCAGGGGATTGTCATTTGCTCAGGGGTGTCATTTGCTCAGGGGTGTCATTTGCTCTGGGGAGTGTCATTTGCTCAGGGGTGTCATTTGCTCAGG
>Ga0208694_1001090_pt1 | contig 35365 bp, 28 predicted proteins | sample AD_UKC078_MetaG_FD_184442 | JGI IMG/M metagenome (GOLD analysis project Ga0208694, IMG submission 184442) | Active sludge microbial communities of municipal wastewater-treating anaerobic digesters from USA - AD_UKC078_MetaG (SPAdes) (version 2) | ecosystem: Engineered > Bioreactor > Anaerobic >...
ATTTGTATGCTTTTAGTCTTGATATGTAAACTTATTGATAATCTTTAGGTGGCTATAGCGATGAGGAAACACCCGAACCCATTCCGAACTCGGCAGTTAAGCTCATCAGCGCCGATGGTACTGCATTAGTGGAAGAGTAGGTCGCTGCCAATTTTTTAAAAAAGGACATTGTAAATTTTTACTATGTCCTTTTTTTTTGACTATCAGTAAAGCCAAGAATTTTTCTTATATAAATTCGATTTTATTCCAAAACAAATGTAAAATTCATTCTTTGAACTGTCTAAGTTGTAATCCGCAGCTCTATAGATTAGTGAAATATTTGCAAATAAATTTTTGTCTTTTAATAAAGAGTATGCAAAATCAACAATAAAACTTATGTTGTTAGTTGATTTTCCTTGCAATATTACGTTTCCATAAGAGTTTACTCTGTAAGGATAAGGCTGAGCACCGTCCATTGTTGCAAGGAAAATATTGCTTCCAAAGTGTGAGTTTACAGAGTCTTTTCCAATTTTAGCAAACATTAATTTTGTGTCAATAACAAATCTTTCGCCATAATAAGTAAGTCCTGTAACAGATTCAACAAAATTTGCACCCAAAGGATGTGCTAATGCTTGCCACAAGTGTGAATAATTTTGATTTGTATGTACATGAGAATAAATATATGGTCGAGCAATATTTATTTCAGTGAAAAAATCCAAGTTTTTTAATTTAAAAATATCATAAGATTTAAAACCAAACTGAGTTGCCCATTTATTTGCAAACCAGCCATATTCTCCAGTATAATTAGGATTTACACTATGTTTTATGTCGTTAATTAGTTGAGTAACAATAATATCGTCAAGTACAAACTGAGAATAAATAAAATTATTTTTGTTAATTTTAACTTTCAAATTCAAACCTAATAATGCATTATCTTCTGATCCTAATGAAAACTCTACAGGACGGAAAAATATTATAGGATTTAAATATTCAAAATTGAAAAACTTTTGTTTAGAAGTTATTATCGCTTCAAATAATCCAAGATTTACATGATTTCCAATTTTCCAGTCTAAGTAATGGAATACATCAAATTTATTTTCAGTTTTTAAATTGCCATTTTCAGGAATAATTCTACCCAAATCTTGGTGTACAGCCCAAATGCAGGAATATTTTACTGTTAAAAATGAAGTTTCTAATTTTAAATATGGATAATTTGACGCAAAATCAGATAATAAAAGTGAGCGATAACCATCACCATAAAAATTCTTAGCATTTCCTAATTCTAATCTTAAAAAATCGTAAGGAGAATATGTTATTTTTAAATTATTCTCAAGAAATAATTTTTGATTTTCTAAAATATTTTTTCCTAAACCATGATAAATTGTACTATTCCCAAGAGTTTTGAAAGTATAACTTGGCATTTTGCTAATATACCAAGCATTAAAATTATAGGAAATTCCCAATTTGTCAGCATAAGAAAATTCAAGCAAAGCACCTAAACTTGGATTTATTCCATAAACTTTATTATCACTTGGAGCAAGAAAATTCGCAATATCAAATTCTGGACTTATATAAAATTGTGTTTTTTCTTTAGCATTTTTAAAATTATGTTTATAGAACACAAGTGCTTTTTCTCTATCTAATATTGAGTTTTGAAAATCAGAAAAATAATATGATTTTATTGAAGAATGAAATTTATTATCGACTAAACTTTCCTTTTCATAATTGCGAATTGAGAATGGATCTAGTATTGGCAAGTTTTGCGAAAAGCCTGCAAATACAAGGAACAAAGTAATAATATTTAAAACAATTTTTTTCATTTAAAAATCATCATAGTTTATTCTTAGAGCTGTTCTTAATCCACATTGAATGAAATTAGTACTATTTTTTGTTGTTAAATCTGCTCGATTTGAAATTCCTGCAAAAATTTGTAGTCTATAAGAATTATTCAAATTGTAAATTATTTGGACATCAGAAATTAGCATTGGATTTCTTGTAAATGTGTTTGCATCAACATTATATAAAAGTGAATAATCAAAAATATTTTGTTGGTTATATTCTGAATTGATTGTAGCATATTTTAAGAAAACAGATTTTGTTAAAACTTCTAGTCTTTTAAACTTGTAATCAGCAATAGCTAAAATTTCATTAAACCCAGCACCAGCAGGGTGGGCAATAGCTTGATTGTAATGTCCATAATGCAAGTCATTGTTTGCGTGTAAATACATTTCGCGTGGAACTCTATTATATTCAATTTGGAAAAATAAGTTTTTAACTTTTAAAAAATCAAAATTTTTGTAACCTATTTGTAATGAAGCGATTAAGTCAGATTTTGAAATTTTGTCTATAAATATTTGTGAATATATTATTCCAATTTTTTTGTTTTGCCAAGTTGTATTTACACCAACAAAATTATTTGTAAGCTGTTTTTTATAATTTATAAATGTAGTTCTAACAAAAGGCAAGAGAATGTAAGCAGGATAATTCCACTCATCAATATTTTGCGTTAAAACTAAAGCTTCAATTAATGAAATTTGCCATGCTTTAGTTGGCTTGTATGTTAAAGTATTGAAAGATACGTATTTAGCAGGATATCTAGAGTTCAGACTTACAGGATTTTCATGCTGTAATACATTATTGAAATTAGGATTTATAGCTTTAGTAAAAATATTATTGATTTGAAATTTTTTAAAATTAAATGCAGTTTTTGCATACATCATTGGTGCAGAAAAATCAGATAATATCAGAGAACGATAGCCATCGCCAATAAAAAGTTTATCATAGCCTAAACTAATATCCAAAAACTTACAAGCTTTAACAGCAATATTTCCATAAGCAGCACCAAAATCAAATTCGCCTGAACGAGAAAGAGGTTTTATCCTTCCATATCCGGGAATAACTCCAAATTCATCGAAATATTTTTTAATATTTTCAGGAAAAATAGCTTGAGATTCTGTGAAACAAGAATTAAAATAAATTTTTGAATCTAACTTTCCACTAAGCATAACACCACGAGTATTGTGATAGCCTCGCGTATTGTTTTGGTAATTAAGTCTAAAGTCTAGTAGGGGATTTAAAATTACAATAAATTTATCGTCTTGTTTCACAAAAAGATTTTCGTCAAAAATTTTTCTTAAAAACCAATTTTTATATTTGCTTGTAGTTTGTGTAAAAATTAAACTGTCAACAGTTTTGTTTTCTATTCCAGTAAATGGTTTTTGTAAAGTAAAATTATTTTCGGAATAAATTAAGTTTGGATTTATGTTTTGTTGATGCTCGGTTAAAGGATAATTCTGTGCCAAAGAGCAAAAACTGAAAAAAAATAGAAATATGAAAACAAATATATTTTTCATTTTATAAAGGCACAAATTTTTATTCTTTGTCTAATTTATCAATCACCGAATTTATTTTTGTCTTTATTCTGCCATTAGGCTTGTTGGTTTGAATATCAAAATTTACAGAGCAGTAAACTCTATCCGAAATTGGTTCTAAAATTTTGTATGATTTATTTAAAATCTCTAATGCTTGTTCAAAATTTTCGGTTTCAACAACAGTAGTCATTGCAGTAAGTTTGTACTCAAATCCTGAGTTTGAAACCATTTTTACAACTTTTGCTACATATTCGCTAACACTAGTTCCTTTATCAGTTGGAAATATTGCAAAACTCATTAAAACCGACATAATCTATTGATTTACAGCACTTATAACTTCTCTTACAATAACTCTTTCAATAGATTTGCTGAGTTCTACATAAGCTTTAGTATCAGCAGCATTATGGTCGGCAGCAGAATATTCCGAAGAACTAGATTTTCTATAAACAACATTACCTCTGTCGTCAGAAATATCAATGGTATAATTTATTACTACTTGTGCTTCGCCATAATTATAACCATTTTTTGTAGTGTTACTAGTAATTGTCATATTAAAATCACTTTTTAAGTTAGGATTCACAACAAACTCGCTACTTAATAGCCCTTCAAAAGTTGATTTTAATTTATTTTCCTTGCGTAATTGTCCAAAAGATTTTTCTTCGGACTGAATATTTAGAACAGGCTTTTCTACATTTACTCTTATTTGTTTTTCGCTTGAAGGAAGACTTTTAATTAAATTTTTAATTACCGGATCTTTTGATACTCTCGAAAGTCCAACCATATCAAGATTTATCGACAAAGTTTCAATTTTTGGACTAGATTTAATTTTATCAATAGCAATAAATACTTTACCGTCAGTGCTTGAAACTTCTGAATTACGCAATAATCCTGCACCAGAAAATCTAATTTTTACAGGTATTCCAGATATAGGATTATTATTTTTATCTGTAACTAAAAAACTAAAAACATCGGGATCTACTTTAATGCCTTTTTTAACACTTATGTCATTATTTTTAAAGACTATATTAATGTCGTTAACAAAATCAGCTAAAGCAGAAAAAATAGTATTTCCTAAATCTTTTTCTTCTCCATATATTTCTGTAATAGTACTTTCACCAAGATAAGGTTTTAAACTAGCAAGTGCTTCGGCATAAAATTGAAAAGCATTGTATTGAAGTTGACGACCCATAAGTTCTGTAGCTTGATAGTATTTATTTTTAGCATCTTCAATACTTTGTATTTTTTTCTCTTCTCTAATTTTAGCGTAATGAGATTTTGACAAACGATAATAAGCCCAATAAAAATTCTCATCTTCCCAAGTTTCAACAAGCTCATAACCTTCTAATTGGTGGCTAGTTGAAGCTGTTATTTCTTTAGAATAGTTTTCTCCAATATGATATTTAGTTTCAATAACAGATAATACTGATGAACTTTCAATATTTGTTGAGATATTAGAAGCTAAGTCGCCTAGAGCTTGTTGTTGTGCATTAGCCATATAATCAGCGGGAGTAAAACCTTTTTTTGGAGAAGAACTTACACCTATATAATATGAAGGATGCTGAGGTTTGACTTTTACCCATTCAGGAGTGGGGGTCTTTTGAAATTTTTGCTTTTTTAATGTTTGACACGAAACACTAAGCGTAAATACCATCAATAATACTATAGTTTGTAATAATTTCATTTCAATAAATTTATTTTTCATTAATAGCATTTAATTATTATTAACATATCTAAGAACTGCATTGGTAACAGCAGCTGCACATTCATCAAGTGCTTCATTTGATAAAGTATTATAATCTTTAATTTGTGTTCTTGCTTTTAAAAGATCTTGCAATGCACTAACTTCTCTTGAACTATCTTTTATAATATCTTCGGAATTTGTTGAAGTTCTACTCTTCCAATAACCTGGAACTAAATTTTTAGAATCTCCATCATATTTAGCATAATGAACATTATCAGAAGCTGTGCTGGATTTAGTAGAACTAGTATGTATAACACTTGTTTTTCCATCAATTAATCTGAAATTTATGTTCATATCAACAGAGCGTGACATAGCATATTCCTTATAAACAACTTTACTATATTCAGTTTTAGTTTCATAAGTATCAGTTTCTTTATTCAAAACTTTTATAGTTTTCTTTAAATAACCTCTTTTTTCTTCTTCTTTATTTTGTCCTCTGTTATAAACAAATTTTGGAATTTCAACATAAAGTCTAGCATCTGGATATTTTATTGCCGAGCTAGTTTTTGTATCAACTAATTTTATAAATGGATTGTTTGCAGCCTGTATTCTATTAATTATTTTGCTTTCTAATTGAGCATCAATTCCCGAAGTGCCAGATTGATTTTTTATTTTTTCAATGGCTATAGTGATTGTGCCTTTTGTTAAACATTCTGATTTTAAATCATAAGAACTTTTATAAGAACCAGCATTATTTATTATTTCATCAAAAATATAATAAGCCTTTCTATATTGGTTAGCCTCCATAAGACGTAAACCTTCTCGATATTTAGGCTCGTTAACTGCAACAATTAATTTATCCTTAGAGTCTTTATAATTAGCTTGTAACTTTTGTATTTCTTTAAAAATAGTTTCCGCTTCAGAAAAACGTTCATCGCTAAGCAGTTTTGAACCTTCATAATACCTGTCTTCTAAATATGTGTCTTTAACTTCTTGGTAATATTCATCATAAAATGAAGGAAAATTTAATGAAACCCCAACTGCATTTAATTTTTCATAATATGCTTTTGCATCTTGATAAAAATACACAGCCTCTTTATTTTTACTATCATTATAGGCTTGATTAAATTCCGATAGTTTTTTACTTAAAGTCATTTGACCACAACGTTTAAGCCCTGCTAAAGCTTCAACATTTGTACGTTTTGCTTGAACAGCATAATAAAACATATCTGCCGCATCAGCATATTGACCTAAAGCTTCCATTTTTAAAGCTTTTTTTGTGTAAATTTTCGTTTGACAACCCGTGTTAACCAATATGAGGCTGAGGAAAATTAGACTAATACTAATAATTTTTTTCATGAGATGTTAAATAAAATTTTGTTCAAATATAATACTATTTTAATAAATGTTTTTCAATGTTTAGATTTTTTTTGTCATTGTCAAAATCATAGTCAATGTTTATATCATCGCTTGCTTTGAATATTTTTATGAAATTTACAATATAGTTTTTAAAATGTGGCTTATAGCTAATGCCTTTGGTTACTATAATTTCAATATTTCCACTTTTATAATTTACGACTCTAAATTGTGAGTTCTTTTCAAAATGTAAATTCCCTAGCACAAAGTTTTCTGGATTTTTTAAATTCAAATTTATTATACCATTTTTACTAGAAATATTTTCAATTTCTTTTAAACTATTAAATAACTGAGGTGCAAGGGCTTTAAAATCATGATTCATAGACAAAGCAGCAGCTAAAATTTCAATTCCTGTAACAGAAATATCTCCATTTTGTAAAATTTTTAAAAAAGCAAGTAAAGGAGCAGTATTTTTATTATAATTTTGAGAAAGCAAATCATTTGTAAAATCTCTTAAATTTGTAGCAAATTCAAATGAACTTGGATTATTATAAAGTTCAGAATCTTTAAGTCCAGGACTTGGCATATCAAATTTTACAAATAATGTTATATTATCTGGATTGCTAAGGTCAATAGCCTTTTGATTTTCAAAACTTTCAGCACTTATACTTTCAGTTTTTATGAAGTTTCCTTTTTTATCCATATTCACTGCAAAAAACATATTTGAAGTTTCTACTTCGTTTACTATTCCGCTAGCTCTAAGCCATTGCAAATTATGATCATGGTCGTAACATGCCATAAATAATTCTTTATTATATGTTGCTTCAAGTTTTTGGTCGCCTGCTTTTATGTTTTTACTGAAGTAACCAGAAATATAAACTCCATATTTAGAATGTGCAATACCAATAGGCATAAGCAATCCATCACCAGAAATTGTTTCTAAAAAAAGTATATTTCCTTTGTTATCAAGCTTAGCAAAAAATAATTTTTCTTCGTCTCCAATTATTTTTGGTTTTAATCCTGCAAAATTTGTCGATGAATCAACTAAACCAGTAACATACCAAGTGTTATCATCAATTTTTATAATGTCGTTTTCATAATTTGTGCGTATATAACCATTTTGTGCTAGCTGTTGCCAAATTATATTTCTCTCCGAATTAGCTACTTGTGAGTTTTTTAATCTTAATATTGTAACTTCAGATTTTAAATAATTAGGCATGCAAGCACCTATAGGAGCATTAATATAGGTAGGGTCGCAAACTACAAATCTTTCATTATCAAGAAGATAGTACACTCCGTTAACAGTTTCTGTAAATCTAACAGCTGTAGCCATATGTCCTGGGTAATTTAATCCAGCCACAGGTAAACGTAAATATTCGTTTACTAAATAAGCATAAAAAACAGATCTGTCTTCGCAATCGCAGTATTTATAATGAAAAATTTCTTCAGGAAAAAAGAACTTTTCATAGCCAAATTGTTCTTGGTCGGTTTGATAATCAAAGGCAGTTTGAACAAAATTTAAAAGAAAATTAGCAGCTTCTGTTTCAGTCATTTCTGCAATAGCTGGCTCTATATTTTGGTCTAATGATTCTTTTACAAAACTTGATACGCCAGCGTTAAAAAATATTTGAATTTCGCCTTGTGGATAATCATCATAAAACTCAATTAGATTTTTACTGTAAGCAATATCAAATTTGTACGACTTGTTTTCATAGGTAAAGTCTAATTCTCTAATATATTTTTCAGGACCTAACAAAGGAGCTTTGTATATATTGAAATTCATAATTTTGTTTGCTTCTGGATAGTCTTGACGATAAGTGTAAATTGATTTTACTTGAGTTTCTTCTTCAAAAATATAATATTTTAAATTCTCAAGCACAAAATATGAGTAAGAATAAATTACATTAACACAAGGAACTAAAATATATACGGAATTACCACTATAGCCAACTTTTAGTTTGTATCCCGATTTTGCCAATAAAAACCAAGTTAGTAGTTTTGAGTTGTTTTTATTGTTACTGTGAATTTTTTCAGAAATTTTTTCAGCCAATTTCATATAGGCAAAATCGTTTAAATTATTTAAGTTTTTGTATTCAAGCATTTGTTCTATAGTGTTGTAATAGTCTGATTTACAAGCATCTGCCCAAAAGTTCGCAATTTGCGATTCTGATACTGCGTTTATTGTTGCTTCTTTTAATTTTTTGTGATAAATAAAATCTATGTTATTACCGTAGTAGTCCAAATTTACCATATCATAATTTTTCTTAGTATCTGAAGTAATTATTGCAGGAATTGGTTTTAATTGATAAGAACTTTCATCAACAATAGTGGGTTTTACTTCATTTATAGCTTTTGGCTTTAATCTTTTTGAAGAAGAAGCATTCAAAGCTGCATTATAATTTGGAATTTTATCAGGACCAGGAATTACAATAGGTTTATTTTCAATAAAAAGTTGATAATTTTCCCAATCAGCCTTTAAAAAATCAGCAAATTCTTTATCGCGTTCTTCTTTATATCGCTGAAAAGCCTCTTTTTCTTGTCGAATAAAATTATGATATTCTTTCTTAAATTTGTCAAAATCAATACTATCATTTTGAGAAAAGCCTGTTAGAGCAACAAAAACAATGATGAGTGATAAAAATATTCTATACATAATTTTGAGTTTTATTTATTAATAAGTACATTTTTTGTGCCACAAAGTAAAATTAATAATGATATTTTATAATTTTTTAAAATTAAGAAAAGTTTTTAAATTTTAAAAGACAAGTTTAAAATAATTGTTAGCCTAGAAAAAAGCTTTTTGTTAATCAAATTTTACTTAAACAAAATTATTAAGTGGAAAAACTGTTGTTTTTTGATGTGCGAAAATCAAATAACTAGTGCAGATTTGTCTAAAATGCTTGAAAAATATTCAAAGTCTTAAAATAAGTTCCTGAATATCAGTTAGATATGTTTGTGTGTAAAAATTTATATTTTTTTTTCAATTATTTTTGAAGTATTAAAAAATTTATCACATTTACACAAAATTAATATTGATAATTATAGTTATAAAAAAATTAAGATATGAATACCAATAAACCGAAAGTAATACAAGATTTTGAAAAGTTGAGTAAGGAAATTCAAGAGCAAATAAAATTAACTTATCCAAATGGATTTAGTCAACATTTAATTCAATTTACAAATAAAGAAGGTAGATTTGTAAGTGCTTTGCCTTTCGAAACAGACGATAAGTATTATCTAGTAAGAATGACATTGGACGAAGCGAGAGAAATTATTTATTCAGACGACGATTATGATGATGACGGAATTTTAAAAAATGATGTTAAGGAAGAATTTGTTGACAAATATGCTGAACTAGATTATATGAGCGATGTAATAGGAATAGATGATGAAGACGATTTTGAGGAAAAATATGACGAACCTAGCGATGAAGAGGACGACGACGAGGACTAATTGCTAATTGATAATTGAATAATTGAGAATTAAATCATAAATCCAAAATCCGAAATCCAAAATCGTAAATCCAAAATCCAAAATCCAAAATTCTTAATTCTAAATTAATTTATAAAATGATGAAATTTATACTTCTCTTAATCGGAACTGTGTTTGTATTTACTTCTTTTGCAAACGATTATAAAAAATATTTAATACCAGAACCCAAAAAAATAACAGATAATTTTCAAACTTCAGAGACTTCTGCTGTTAATATTATTAGGTTGTCAACACTTTTTGAAGCTTATAAGGATAAAGATTTTGTTGGCGAATTACCACTTGTAAAATATTATCATGGTATATCTGAAATAAAATTTGAAATTGATGAAAACTTGAAGAATAATCAAGAGTATAAAATAGAAATTAGCGAAACTTCAATAAATTTATCAGGAGCAGATATGGCTTCTTTGTTTTATGCAAAACAAACTTTTTTACAACTTTTAGAGTATTGCAAATATGAAAATAAAGCACTTCCTTGCATTGTAATTTCAGACTATCCCGATTTTGAACGAAGAGGTTTTATGCTTGATGTTAGTCGAAATAAAGTGCCAACAATGGAAAGCTTATATTATATAATTGATTTGCTAGCATCTTGGAAAATTAACGAATTGCAACTTTATACAGAACATACTTTTGCATACAAAAATCATAAAAAAGTTTGGGAAAAATATAGCCCCTTAACAGCAGAAGAAATTCAAGAACTTGATAAATATTGCCAGCAAAGATATATTGACCTTGTTCCAAATCAAAATTCTTTTGGACATTTAGAATATTGGCTAAAATATGATGAATATGTTGATTTAGCAGATTGTCCAGAGCCTTGTCAAACAATTTGGGGACCAAGTCAAAAAACAAGTCTTGACCCAACTAATCCAAAGTCTTTTAAGCTAATTTCGGAATTATATAATGAGCTTTTACCAAATTTTTCAAGCAAATATTTTAATATAGGTTGCGACGAAACTATGGAATTAGGTTTGGGAAGGTCTAAAACAGTTTGCGACAAAGAAGGCAAAGGAAAAGTATATTTAGATTATTTGAAAAAACTTAATGCTGAAGTAAATAAACTTGGAAAAACTACTCAATTTTGGGGAGATATTATTATTAATCATTCAGAGTTAATTCCAAAACTGCCAAAAAACATGATAGCTTTAGTCTGGGGTTACGAAGACAGCTATTCATCAGGAAATCATTTGCCAAAATTTGTTAATGCTGGCATAGATTTTTATGTTTGTCCAGGAACATCGTGCTGGAATTCATTAATAGGTAGAAATAAAAATGGTTTCGAAAATTTAAAAAATGCAGCTTTAAAAGGAAAAGCACATAATGCAAAAGGTTATTTAATTACAAATTGGGGCGACTATGGGCATTGGCAACCTTTGTCAATTTCTATGCCAGCAATTATGTTGGGTTCTGCTTATGCTTGGAATTATTCCAAAAAATCTTTAGAAAATTTGGAATTTCTTTTAAATCATTATGTTTTTGAAGACTCTACTCAAAATACTGCTAAAGCAATTTTAAAATTAGGATATGTTGACCAAAAAACAACAGTTCCTAATGGAAATGCAAATATTTTTCATTTAATGTATTATCTGTACAAACGAAATATAGATAAGCACTACCAAGCTAAATATATGAAAGCAAACGAACTTATTGTTTGCGAAAAAGAAATTCTTGATGCCTTAGAAATTTTAAAACTTGCTAAACCTAGCACAAAAGATTCTACAATTATTATTCAAGAAATTGAATTAGCAGCAAAATTGGCTATTCATGCTACTCATCTTGGAGTTGCTAGGTTAGAGGCTGATGAGAAAAAAATCGAAAATATTCCTGCTGTAAAAAGAAAAGAGCTATACGATGAATTAAAATCGCTTATAGAAACTCATAAAAAACTTTGGATAGTAAGAAATAGAGAAGGTGGCTTGCATGACTCTGCAGGAAAAATGGAAAATTTATTAAATGCTTATAAATAAAAGTTAGAAAAATATTTTTTAATCTTTTATTAATAATATGGTATTCGTTTTTTTTATACCTTAGCAAAATATTTCTTAGCTAATGAAAAAATATGTTTTGCTTTTAATCTTAGTGCTTTTTTCTGCGAGTATATTTTCTCAGGAAAAATGGACTTTACAAAAGTGTATTCAACATGCTTTAGATAATAATATTCAAATTAAATCTCAAGAATATAATTCCAAAATACACGACATAAATTTACAAAAAGCAAAATATGGAATTTTACCTGGATTAAATGTTGGAGCTAGTGAAAATTTAACTTTTGGACGTAATGTTGATCCATATTCCTATCAATTTTCAACAGATAATTTTCATTCTGCAAATTTTCAAATATCTTCTTCTGTAACTCTTTTCAGTGGTTTGCAGCAATATAATTCAATTAAAAAAGCAGAAATTGATTTAGAAGCAGGAAATGCAAGTTTAGAGCAAACAAAAAACAATGTGATGTTGGCAGTTGCTTCGGCTTATTTGAATGTATTGTATGCTCTTGATTTAGTTGAGATTGCAGAACAGCAAAAAGAAATTACAGAATTACAATTAGAACGTACCGAAAAACTTGTGGCTTCTGGAAGTTTGCCAATACAATCAAAATATGATGTCGAGGCTCAGTTAGCAAACGAAGAATTGAATTTGGTAAATTACAGAAATCAATATGATTTTGCTGTGCTTAATTTGGCTCAGTTGATAGAATATGAAGATTTTTCAAATATGGAAATTCAAAAACCAGATGTTGATAAATTGATAGGAGAGTCTGTTTTGCTTAGTCCAGAACAAATTTTTGATGAAGCTGTAAATAATTTGCCACAAGTTAAATATGCAGAACTAAATTATTTAAGTTCTCAAAAAGCTTTACAAATTTCAAAAGGAGCTTTTTATCCTCGTTTAACAATGAGTGCTACTTATGGTTCAGGATATTCTAGCTTGACAAAACTTATTGAAGGAATAAAACTTGGAAATCCAATGCTCTCGGGTTTTGCAACAGATAATCTTGGCAATTTATTAGATGTTTATCAATATACTTTTGATTATTCTTATGTAAATAAACCTTTTTTCGACCAAATTAAAGATAATGCTTCAACTTCTGTAGGTTTTTATTTGAATATCCCAATTTTTAATGGTTTGCAAACACGAACAGGAGTAAATACTTCAAAACTTTATTTGGAACAAGCAAAATTACAAGTTGATCAAGCAAAAAAAGATTTGTTTAAAGAAATTCAACAAGCTTGGTCTGATGCTGTTTCGGCAATGAAAAAATTTGATGCTAGCGAAAAAGCTTTCGAAGCAAGTAATTTGAGTTTTGAATATACTCAAAAGAAGTATGAGCAAGGATTAGTAAATATTACAGACTATAATATTGCTAAAAACAATGTTAGTCGCACACAGATAGAAATGTTAAAATCAAAATATGATTTTATTTTTAAACAAAAAATATTGGATTTTTATAGAGGACTAAGTTTTAATTTTTAAAAATCGAAAATGAGAAAGAACAAATCAAAATCAAAGAAAAAAAGAACAAGAATTATAATTTTCGGAATTATAGGACTAATAATTGTTCTGATAATTGCAAAAAAAGCAGGTCTTTTTGGTTCATCTGACATATATGAGGTAAGTACAGAAATTGTTGAAAAACGTACAATCACAGAAATTGTAAATGCTAGCGGAAAAATACAGCCAGCAATGGAAATAAAATTAAGCCCTGACGTTTCGGGAGAAATTGTTGAACTTGCTGTTAGAGAAGGCTGTGAAGTTAAAAAAGGCGATTTTATTCTAAAAATAAAACCCGACCTATACGAATCTGTACTTGAAAGAACTATTGCTGCAGGTAATTCAGCAAATGCAAATTTAGAAAATTCAAAAGCAAGATTAGAACAAGTAAAAGCTCAATTTATACAAACAAAATTATCACATCAACGCAACGAAACTTTGTATGAACAAGGAGTAATTTCACAATCAGAGTTTGAAAATTCTTTGGCAGCTTATCAAATGGGATTAGCAGATGTAAGTGCAGCTGAAGCTAGCGTAAATGCAGCAAAGTATTCAATCATGAGTTCAAATGCATCAATTAAAGAAGCAACAGAAAATTTAAGAAAAACTTCGGTATTTGCACCTATGGACGGCACGGTTTCTTTGCTAAATGTTGAAGTAGGCGAGAGGGTTGTTGGTACAGAAATGATGGCAGGAACAGAAATGATGAGAATTGCCAAACTTGAAGATATGGAAGTTATTGTTGATGTAAATGAAAACGATATTGTAAAAATTAAACTTAACGACTCAGCAGATATAGAAGTTGACGCATATCTTAAAAGAAAATTTGCAGGAGTAGTTACAGAAATTGCAAACTCGGCAAGTTCTTCAGGTGTGTCAATTAATCAAGTTACAAACTTTAAAGTAAAAGTGAAAATCTTAAACGAATCTTACGCAGATTTAGTTACTGAAAATAATAAATATCCATTTAGACCAGGAATGTCGGCTAGCGTAAATATTCATACAAATACTGTGAACGATGTGATTTCACTACCATTAGCAGCAGTTACAACAAGGGTAGATTCTGTAAATATGAAAACTCCTACCAATGTAGAAGAAAACAAAGACAATCAAGAAAATAAAACTACAGATAAATCTGAACTGCAAGAAGTGGTTTTTGTGTATAAAGACGGAAAAGTAGAACAAAGAAATGTGAAAACAGGAATTCAAGATTCATATTATATCCAGATTATTGAAGGTGTTGAGTTAAAAGAAGAAGTTGTTGTTGCTCCTTATAATCTTATTTCCAAAGTTTTGAAAAATGGAACTTCGGTAAAGAAACTTAGTAAAGAAGAACTTTACAGACCAAAGAAATAATATATTTGAAAACAGATATTTTTATATATTTTTGTAAAAAATATTAAAATGAAACTTCATACTTCTGAATTAGTAAAGCAATATGGAAAACGCACTGTAGTAAAAGGTGTGAGTGTAGAAGTAAAACAAGGCGAAATTGTTGGATTATTAGGACCTAATGGAGCCGGAAAAACAACTACTTTCTATATGATTGTAGGATTGATAAAACCTAAATCAGGAAAAATTTTTCTTAACGATATAGAAATTACTAATGAACCAATTTACAAGCGAGCTAGACTAGGTATAGGTTATCTTGCACAAGAAGAATCTGTTTTCCAAAAGTTAAGTGTTCAGGATAATATAAGAGCAATTCTTGAAATGACAAAATTATCGCGTAAAGAACAGCAATACAAAACTAATCAACTTCTTGAGGAATTTGGTCTTACACATATAAAGAAAAGTAAAGGATTTCAACTTTCGGGAGGCGAACGCCGAAGGACAGAAATTGCAAGAGCTTTAGCTATAGACCCAAAATTCCTTTTACTTGATGAACCCTTTGCAGGAGTTGACCCAATTGCAGTAGAAGATATTCAAACCATTGTGAGACACTTGAAAGATAGAAATATAGGTGTTCTAATTACCGACCATAATGTACACGAAACTTTAAGTATTACAGATAGAGCTTATTTACTTTTCGAGGGAGATATTTTAAAAAGTGGAACTGCACAAGAGTTGGCAGACGATGAACAAGTAAGAAGACTTTATTTGGGACAAAACTTTGAATTACGCCAGTAATTATAATTATGAAACATGTTAAATAATTAGTTTCTGACACTTTTTATGACTAATTTTGCACACTAAAAAATTAAAATCTTAGAATTACTTAGAATATGAAAAATAATATTTTCCGTCCTAAATTTTTCTCGATATTAAAACAAGGATACGATAAAAAGCAATTATCAAAAGATGTATTTGCAGGAATTATTGTTGGTGTAGTGGCTTTGCCTTTGGCAATTGCTTTTGCTGTGGCTTCGGGTGTGTCGCCCGAAAAAGGAATTGTTACTGCTATTATTGCAGGGTTTATAATTTCTTTCTTAGGTGGTTCTAGAGTGCAAATTGGAGGTCCAACAGGTGCTTTTATCGTTATAGTATTTGGAATTGTTACACAATATGGAATAGATGGATTGTTGATTTCAACAATATTAGCTGGGATTATGCTTGTCATTTTTGGTGTGCTGCGGTTAGGAGCATTGCTAAAATATATTCCACATCCATTGATTGTAGGATTTACTTCTGGAATTGCACTTATAATTTTTTCCACTCAAATGAAAGACGCTTTTGGACTTGAAATAGCAAATGTACCAGCAGATTTTTTAGGAAAATGGGAAGCATATTTTACAAATTATAGTACAGTGAATTTTGTAGCACTAGCAATTACTGTAGCAACTATCCTGATTAGTACATTGTTCCGTAGAATTACTAATAAAATACCAGGCTCTTTTGTCGCAATAATACTAATGACTTTAGTTGTATATTTCTTTGAATTACCTGTAACTACAATTGAAACTTTGTTCGGCGATATTAAAGGCTCTTTTACAATCGATATACCGGGTATTAATTGGGGAAATATTAGTTATTATTTCGCACCAGCATTTACCATTGCCTTACTTGGAGCTATAGAATCTTTATTGTCGGCAGTAGTAGCAGATGGTATGATAGGTTCTAATCATAGAAGTAACACAGAACTTATTGCTCAAGGAATTGCAAATATTGTAACTCCAATTTTTGGCGGAATACCAGCAACAGGAGCAATTGCAAGAACAGCAACAAATGTTAAAAATGGTGGAAGAACTCCTGTAGCAGGAATGATTCATGCTGTTGTTTTATTGCTTATTTTATTATTCTTCGGTAAATATGCTAAACTAATACCAATGTCTTGTCTTGCAGGGATATTAATTGTAGTAGCTTATAATATGAGTGAATGGAGATCGTTTGTTGCAATTCTTCGAGGTTCAGCTTTTGATATAATTATTCTTTTAACAACATTTACTTTAACAGTTTTAGTAGATTTAACAGTAGCTATTCAAATTGGTGTTGTGCTTTCAGCATTCTTATTTATGAAACGTATGACTGACACTGGACAAGCAGCAATCTTGAAAGAAAACGAAAGCGAAATGATTGAAAACTACGGACATGTGCCAAAAGGAATTGAAATCTATGAAATTAGTGGACCTTTCTTTTTCGGAGCAGCAAAACATTATGGCGAAGTTTTAAAAGGACATGCATCTTCAACAAAAGTTTTGATTATTCGAATGCGACATGTGCCATTTATTGACGCTACAGGAGTGCATAATTTTAGAGAAGCAATAAAAGTTTTACATAGTAAAAATAAGAGAATTATATTATCTGGTGTGCAACCAAATGTTCGTAAAGAATTAGAAAAATCAGAAATAGCCCAAAGAATAGGGGAAGAAAATATTTTTGATAACTTCGATGCTGCACTAGCTAAAGCAACAGAAGTGGTTGCAGAAAAACAAGAAGCTGTGGCAAAACAAATCAATTAAAAGTTAAAAGCGATGCACTGAACGGAGTTGAAGTGTCGAAAGTCGAACCGAGCTTGCGAGCTCACCGAAGGTAAAGAGGCTGACGCGTCTATTGCTTCGCAGAGTTCGCAAGCTCACTCTGCTCGCTTAAACTTTCCACACAATTCTGCTCGTTCAGATTTTATTACAAATCCGAGCGAGCATCATGGGTGTTGGCGCGAGCATAAGTGATATTAGAGCGAGCTAGTGTTAGTTGTCTGAAGGACAACACAAGACTTTCAAAAGCTTGTCCGTAGGACAACATGTGATTAACCGTAGGCGGCAGCCTGCGGTAGTTGTCCCCTCAAAGGCTTTGCCCGCAAGGGCAACACAAACTTTCAACTTTCAACTTTTAACTTTTAACTTTTAACTGCTCATAGTGTGTTCAACTTCCTCGATACTAATAGGAATTCTCTTAGAACCTAAAATTCTATTTCCAGTTTCAGTAATTAAGATGTCGTCTTCTAGTCTTATTCCACCAAAATTTCTATATTCGTTAACTTTACTGTAGTTTATAAATTCTTCGAATTTTTTATCTTTTTGCCATAAGTCAATCAATTCTGGAATGAAGTAGATACCTGGTTCGTTTGTTAGTACATGTCCGGGTTTTAATTCTCTACCAAATCTTAGGAAAGCAGTTCCAAATATTTCGCTTGGTCTAACTTTATCATCGTAACCAACATTGGTTTGACCTAAATCTTCCATATCGTGAACATCTAATCCCAAAGCATGTCCTAAACCATGAGGCATAAATAGTGCATGAGCACCTAATGCAACAGCTTCTTGAACATTACCTTTCATTAAACCTAATTCTTTTAGACCGTTTGCTAAGATTTCGCAGGCTTGAAGATGAATATCCATATAAGTTTTGCCAGGCTTCATTAATTTTATTGAACCGTTAATTGCATTTAAAACAATTTGATAAATATCTTTTTGTTTTTGTGTGAATTTACCACCAACAGGAACAGTTCTAGTATTGTCCGAAGCATAAAACATGGGTGTTTGTGCGCCTGAATCGTGAAGCATTAAATCGCCTTTTTGCAAAACATTATCGCGAGAGTGATTGTGTAATGTTTGTCCATTTTTTGTTAAAATAACTGGGAAAGAAGGAACAGAGCCGTAAGACAAGCTAATGCCTTCAACAATTCCCGCAATTTCACGTTCAACAACACCGGGATAAGCATGTTTCATTGCAACTGTGTGCATCTTATAACCAATGTCGCAAGCTTTTTCTATTTCTTGAATTTCTATTTCTTCTTTAATATTTCTTAACTTAACAATTGCCTTAATGAAATTTAGAGAAGCTTTTGCTTTTAGTTCTTGAAAACTAATTCCTAAAAGACTGTGCAATAAAATCATGTTATCATGCTTGTAGGCAGGTAAATAATTAACTTCTCTACCTTTTTTTACAGCATCTTTAATATAGTCTGAAAGCTTTGCAAATTCGTAAGTCTCAAAAACAGAGCATTTACTTGCTAATTCTTTAACGCTTGGTTGAGGACCCATCCAAATTATATCATCAATATCAACATCGTTTGCGAAAATTATTTCTTTATCATTGTCAATATCTATGATTGCAGCCATGCCCGGAAGGTTCAGTCCGAAAAAATACAGAAAACTACTATCTTGCCTAAAATGATAGGTGTTGGCAGGATAATTCATAGGTGTATCGTTATTTCCTAAAAATAAATATAAGCCTTTTTGTAAATCTTTTTTTAGGCTTTCTCTTCTTTTTTTATAAACTTCTGGTTTGAACATAATTTTTTGAATTTTAAATAATCGTTAAATATAGACATTTTTTTTATGAATTAATAAAAAAAATTAAATAATAATAAACACAATTATTATTTAAGCAAGATTAGATTAAAATAGGGGACTTGATCACTTATTTTTTAATAAGTTTTTTTGAATCTAAAGTTTTTCCTTCTACAATTAGGCAAGCGAAATATACACCGGCTTTTAGGTCATAGGTGGCAATTTGAATTTCGCCTTGTCCAGCTTGAATTTGAACGGACTTAACTTTAATGCCTGTAAAATCAAAAATTGCTATTTCGCCATTTTGTTCTTCTGGTAAATTGTAATAAAAATTAGCATAATCATTTACAGGGTTAGGAACTGGTGCAGAAATTTTACCGACTTCTGGATAGTTGTCAAAAATAAAATTTGGAAAAATATGATGATTATAATTATAATAGGTATTTGCTTGGGAATTTAACCCAAAACACAAGAAAATTAAAATCAATATGTAAAAATTAGTTTTCATCTAAATTATAATTATACAAATATCGTTCCTAAATTCTTGTACGTAAAAAAATCAATTAAGTTACAAAATTAGTTAAAAGTTAAAAGCGATGCACTGAACGTAGTTGAAGTGTTAAAAGCGATGCACTGAACGTAGTTGAAGTGTTAAAAAGAGGCTGACGTGTCTATCGCATATTCCAAGACTCGGATTGCCACTATGAGCGAGCGTGGTTTTAGTTGTTTAGTTTCAGTTTGTGAAAAAATATTTATAACAAAATGTGTCAAGTTTTTTAATAAGGAATACACACAAAGGAATTGAAAGTTTATGATTTTACTGTTTGAGATTTGATTATAATTTGAAAGTTTTACTCAATTTTGTAACCTTAGATAAATTTTTACGTTTAAACACTTAGAAAATTGATAAAATGAAAAAGCTATTTGCAGAAGATATTTTTGGGAATTGTTGTAAAGATTTTTTAGCAGGTGATAAAGATGCTAAAATTGTCGTAAATTCGGATATTGCTGAAACAGATTATCTTTTTGCAGATTATTTGTTTAGAGAATTTGATGAAATGCCCGAACATGAGCAAAAGGCTTTGTTACAAGCAAGAGGCGATATTTTAGATATTGGTGCTTGTGCAGGATCACATTCATTGTATATGCAAAATATGGGTTATAATGTAACTTCTTTAGATATATCTCAAGGCTGTTGCGAGGTAATGGAAAATAGAGGATTGAAAAATGTGATTTGTACAGATATTTTTTCTTATTCAGGTAAAAAATTTGATTCCATTTTATTATTAATGAATGGAATTGGAATAGCAGGAAATTTACCAAATCTGCCAAAACTTTTAGTCCATCTAAAAAAATTATTAAAACCAGGTGGTAAAATTATTTTCGACTCTTCTGATTTGCAATATCTATATTTAGATGACGACGGTGCTTACTCAATTCCTCTGACTGAAAGATATTATGGCGAAATGATATATAATTTATCCTATAAAGATAAAAAAACAGGTGATTTTAAATGGTTTTTTATTGACCCATATACAATTGAAGCTATTGCAAATGAAGTTGATTTAAAAATTCAGTTTTTGGCTTGGGGTAATCATTATGATTATTCAGCCTGTCTGTATTAATTCAGTTAAAAGTTAATAAAGTTCATAAAGTTCATAAAGAAAGCCGAACCCACAGGCCACTTCAGTTAAAAGAGATATACTGAACATAGTTGAAGTATTAAAAGTCAAAAGTCGCTCATAAAAAACACCTTGATTTTATACAAAAAAAAACGATGTCTTAAAATTCCTTCTAAGACATCGTTTTTTAGTATTATTTTTTTAGAGAAATTTATTTTTTAAGTTCTTTTTTTTGTTTTCTTAATGATCTTTGTGTTAGGTCATAAACTATAGGCGAAGCTAGGCATATTGAAGAAAACGCTCCAGTAGCTATACCAACTAATAAAGCAAATGTAAATCCTCGAATAACTTCACCACCGAAAACAAAGATAGCTATAACAACTAACAGAGTTGACATAGTAGTATTTACCGTACGACCTATAGTTGAGTTGATAGCATAATTTATTGTTTGGTCTAAAGGACGATTCTTGTATAGTTTTTGATGTTCTCTAAGTCTATCGAAGATAACCACTGTGTCGTTAATAGAATATCCTATAACTGTTAATACTGCTGCAATAAAGGTCTGGTCAACCTCCATATTAAACGGCAGTATATTATCGAATAAAGAAAAGACTCCTAAAATTAATAAAGCATTATAAGCTAAAGCCACAGTAGCTCCAGTTGAATATTGCCATTTTGTAAATCTAAATAAAATATAGACAAACATTAAAGCTAAACCTATAATAACCACTAAGATAGATTTTTTAACTATATCAGAAGCTACTGAAGGTCCAACTTTTTGTGCTCTAACTTTATAATCATCATTAAACTTTTCGTAGCTAACATCATCGCCGATAAGAGGTTTTAACCCTACATACAATAATGAGTCAACAAGTTGGTCAGTATCTTTTTCTTTAATTTTATATTTAGTAGTAATTTTTACTTGATTTTTGGTACCATAAGTTTTAACAATAGGCAAATCTTCATAAACTGTTTCTAGTGCTTTAGCCACTTCTTCTGGTTCAACAGCTTGTTCGAATTTTACAATATAATCACGACCACCAGTAAAGTCAACACCTTGATTTAAACCTTTAGTGAAAAGAAGTACAAGGCTTATTACAGCTAATGAGCCTGCAATGCCATAGAAAATTTTACGGTTTTTTATAAAACCAATATTTAAGTCAACAAATAGATTGTTTGTAAATTTATTACCAAAATTGATTTTCTTTTCTTTCTTTAATAATGATGAGAATATTAATCTAGTAATGAATAGTGATGAGAATAAAGAAGTTAAAATACCTATAATTAATGTAGTTGCGAAACCTTTAACAGGACCTACACCAAACATTGCTAGTACAATACCAACTAGCAAAGTTGTGATGTTACCGTCTAGGATAGCAGGGTAAGACCTTTTATATCCGTCAACTAATGCTGATTTTATTTGTTTTCCGGCTCTAATTTCCTCACGAACCCGCTCATAAATAATAACGTTAGCATCAATCGCCATACCCATAGTTAGTACAATACCTGCTATACCCGGTAAAGTAAGAACAGCACCTATAGAAGCTAAAACTCCGAAAACGAAGAATACGTTAGCAAGAAGTGCAATGTTTGCAACTAACCCAGCTCTGTTGTAGTAGAAAATCATGTATAATAGCACTATAATAAATGCTATAATAAATGAAGCAAAACCAGAATCTATAGCTTTTTGTCCTAATGATGGACCAACCACTTCGCTAGAAATAATAGAAACTGAAACCACCATTTTACCTGATTTCAAAACATTTGCTAAGTCGGTAGCTTCGTCTAGAGTAAAGTTCCCTGAAATACTTGAGTGTCCACCTTTAATTTCGTCGTTTACGTTTGGATAAGAATAAACTTGGTGGTCAAGAACAATTGCAATACTTTTTCCAATATTTTCTTTTGTAATTCTTGCCCATTCGGTAGCACCAGCAGAGTTCATAGACATCGAAACGTGAGCTTGACCAGTTCTTTCATCAAATTCTTGTCTAGCATCAGTAACTACATCGCCACTTAAAGCAGCTCCTCCAGTTGCTTTACTTCTTTGTAGAACAACAACTTCGTAATAATCAATATTTCCTTCTACTGGTTTATATCCACATGCAAAAACAACATCATTGCCAAAAAAGCCAGCTAAATAATCTGCATTCAAATCATTTATCAATGCATCTTTATCGGTTTTTTTCACATAACCCAAAACAGGTCCATATACGCCTCTGTCGCCAATATTAAATACCATACGTTTGGTAATACTTCTTGTTTGAGTTTGCTCACTTTGATTTGTTTCTACATCTACAATATTAGTAGTAGTGTCAATATCAGTAGTGTCGGTAGCTATGTTGGTAGTATCAATAGCAATAGTTTCTTCTTCGTTTTGTGTTAAGAAATCATCAACTTTGGCTAAGTTGTTTCTTATTTCTGTAGCATCTTTGGTTTCCCAAAATTCAAGAACAGCGGCTTGTTTCAATAAGTCTTCAACACGTTCAGGCTCTTTAATACCAGGTAGTTCTATATGGAAAACACCTCTGTTAGCAATGTCTTTTTGAATATTTGGCGAAACAACACCAAAAAGGTCGATACGTTTTCTTAAAACTACAAAAGCATTGTCGATAGCATCTTCGTATTGTGCATTAATGTAATCAATAACTTCTTTGTCTGTTGATTTTGCATTAATTTTATCACTATTGCTAATTTTACTAAATAAAGCAGCTAAACTACTTGATTTTGGGTCTTTTACTTTTGAATAAGATTCTCCAAAAATTGTAATAAAATTAGTTTCATCATCACCATCAATTATTTTGTTAGTTTCTTCTAGTGCCGCAAGCAAGGTTGGATCGTTAGGATTATTAGCTAAAGATAAAATTAAATCTTCTGCCGAAATTCTTAAACTAACGTTCATACCTCCTTTAAGGTCAAGACCAAGGTTTAGCTCCTTCTTTTTGCAATCCATGTAAGTATGTTTTGCAAATAGAGTTAAAGCAGGTAGATTTTCAACTGAATCAAGATAATATTTTACTAAAGAGTCAGTAATTTCTAACTGTCTAGCTTCGTCAACCTTTAAATTCATTGCAGTAAATTGAGATTCTGCATATTTTTCTGCTTTATTTTCTACTCTTTTAACAGCAAATGTAAATGTTAAATAGTATAGACAAATCAATGTAAATAGCACTGTTACTAATACAATCGCTCCTTTGTTACGCATATCTGTTAAATTTATTCATTAATTATTACTATGTTTATTTTAAAGTTTGCAAATATAGACCTTTTTTTTAAATTTTAATATGTTTTTATGTTTTATTTTATTGCTAGTTTAAGTTAGCTAAAGCAAGAACAGTTATTTGTAAGTTTTAAAAATATATTTTTATAAAAAAATATATCCTTGCTTTTTGTAACTTGCAGTTATTTAGGGATTTATAGGTTTTTTGATAATTAATTTTTTGTTTTCAAAATCTAGTACAGCATTATTCTCAATAAGAAAATCACAACCCAATATGCCTGCTACATGAGGTAAATTAAAGTTTTTATACAAATAGTTTATATGTTGCATTGAAGTAAATACGGCTTCAAAATTTTTTATTTTGAACCACGAAATCGAAAATGAATCAATATTCCCATAATATAATTCTTCAATAACAGAATTGAAACCAGAACTAGGATTGTCGGTTTCTAGGTTTTCAAACTCAATATCACTAAAAATAGGATTTTCTACGTCAAATACTGTACTCGAAGCTCCAGTGTCAACAATCATATTTACTTTGTTTTTATTTACTTTTGCTTTGATAAGTACGTGATTTCCACTGTCATCAATGTTTAGTATGTGAAGTTTGCTTTGGTATGTTTTAAATTTTTTACTCATAAAGTTTGGCAATATAATATTTTTTTGTTTTGTTTTAAACCTTTTCTATTTTTAATTGTCTATAATTCTGTAATCAAAAATATAAAAATTATGAAAACTACCGTAAAATTTTTAGCAGTAATTTTGTTTGTAACTTTTTATTCTGCAAATTTAGCTTTTTCTCAAGAAGCAAAAAGAGATTGTAAACAACATCAAAGCAGTTGTATTCACAAAGATTTGAGTGAAAGTCAAAAAACTAGTATTAATGCAATAAAACTTGCTAGCGATAAAAAAATTGCAGTATATAAAGCAGATTTAAAAATTAAAAATGCTGAATTAGACAAGCTTTTAATTGCAGAAAATCCATCAAAAAAGGATATTGATGCAAAAATTGATGATCTTACTAAATTGAAAGGCGATATTAAAAAAGAAAGAATTGATTGTCGTTTAAAAATTCGCGAAGTATTGACTCCAGAACAAAGAGTTAATTTTGACTTAAAAGGTAAAGGTATGAAAAATCACAAAGGTTCTCAGTGTGAACATCATAAAGAACAATTTCATGGTCATAACCATCCATGTCCAAAAAGTGGGAAATAAATATATTTAATTAATTTAATGTGAACTGCTTGATAATTTTTTTGTCAGGCAGTTTTTTTTTATTGCGATACGGTTCATAAAATTTGACTAAAAAATTACAACTTTAAACTTTTTTTGTATCTTTACCGTCTTGGAATAAATTTTGTAAGATATTATTCTATGAAAAAGTTTTTATACATATTAATATTAATTGTTTTTAGTCAAGGTTTATATGCTCAAGAAGTTGTTAATTCAGATTACACAAAGGGTATAGATGCTTTTGAAATTGACAAGCTCAACAATTTTTATTTTATTAAGGATAATCAAATTTTGAAAACCGATTCTGAGTTTAATAAATTGTACGACTATTCTGACAAAACTTTTGGAAATATTTATTTTATTGATGTTAGCAATCCATTTAGAGTTTTAGTTTATTATAAAGATTTTAATGTTATTGTATTCTTAGACAATAAATTAGCACCGTTAAGGTCGCCAATTTATTTAGACGATTTGAATTATTTTTCAGCAGATGCTGTATGTTCTTCTTCTTTTGAAAGTTTTTTAGTTTTTGATTCGCAAAATACAAGAATAAATACAATTTCTAAAGACCTTGTAACAACTCAAAAGGGGACAAGTCTTTATAGTATTGTTTCGGAACAAAAACCTGTAAAAATGAAAGAAAGCAATAATTATATTTTTATAAGTTTTGAAAATGGATATATTCACGTTTTAGACAAATATGCAAACTATGTTGATTCATTTTTTTATGATGGATTAATAGATTTTGATTGTATAAATGATGACTTGTATTTGTTGGGAAATAATGAGCTTATAGCTTTTGATATTAACAAAGAAAAAATATTGTATTATAGCTTTGAAGTTAGTAATAGCATGGGTTTTAAGATAAAAAATGATGTTTTATACATTTTAAATAAAAAATCGTTAATAAGTTTTAAAATTCTTTAGCCATTTTTTTGGCTTAATTATTAATATTTTATATATTTATTTTTTTTAATAATTACAAAATTTTAAGAATATGCACATAGCAGTAGCAGGAAATATTGGCGCAGGAAAAACCACATTAACCAAGCTTTTAGCCAAACATTATGGTTGGTCTCCGCATTACGAAGATGTTGACGACAATCCTTATTTGAATGATTTTTATGAAGATATGCAGAGGTGGTCTTTTAATCTTCAAGTTTATTTTTTGAATAGTAGGTTTAATCAAATTCTTGAAATTAGAAAAGCAGGGAAGACTGTAATTCAAGATAGAACCATTTATGAAGATGCTTATATTTTTGCACCTAACTTGCATTCTATGGGTTTGATGACTACCCGCGATTTTGATAATTATTTTAGTCTTTTCACGCTAATGGCAACTTTGGTAGAAGCTCCAGATCTACTAATATATCTAAGAGCTTCGGTTCCAAAACTTGTGCAAAATATTCAACAACGTGGGCGAAAATATGAAAATACTATCCGCTTAGACTATCTAAAACGCTTGAATGAAAGATATGAAGGCTGGGTAGCAAATTATAATGGTGGCAAACTATTAATTGTAGATGTTGAAAACATAGATTTTGCCCAACGTCCAGAAGATTTGCGAGAGATTATTGATAAGATTGATGCTGAAATATTTGGGTTGTTTTAATTTTTTAAGCGGCGTTTTATAAGTATTCAACTGCTTCGTTGCTTTCGATGTTCAAACTCAGTTACGTACTTCTGTACGCTCCTTCGTTTTCAATCTCATATGCCTTGCATTTAAACACTTCTAAAACGCCTTGATTGTTTTTAATAAAGCAGAATTTTTTATGAGACCATAAAGTTAAAAGTTTGTAAAGTTGAATTTTTATAAAAATGTGTCAACTTTTTTTTGGTACGAGGAAACTTGTGTGAGATTAGTGAGGGAGAAGTTGAGCGGGCGTGAGTTACTTTTTTCTGTTTTTATTTTTATCTTCTAATTCACTGATCTGGTCAAGTAATTCGATCCATTTATCTTTGTCGTTTTCATCTTTTAGAAGTTTGCTTAGTTCTATGTATTTATTAATTGGTTCTTTATATTCGTCTGTATCCATGAAAACTGTAAGCCATTCTAAATATGTTTGTGTTACAATTTTTTTATAATCCTTAATAATTGATTTTGCAACATCAAGCATGTCATGTCCATGTTCGTACATGCCAATTCGTTTTACTTCTTTACCAATTAGTAAATCATGTAGATAAATATTCTGGAAGGCAGTATCAATCGTGTAAATCTTTGTCTCTGCTATTTTTCCAAGTTCAAAATAAGCAATTGACCAATTTAAAGATAATAATGAGCTTCCAATATCATCTGGAAAGTTTTTGTCAAACCATTTTTTATATGTAATTGCTCCTTTATAATCTGCAATTTTTATGTACAAATCAGAAATATAATAACGTCTTCCAGAATTATCGAAAAATCCACCGAACTTTCTTTTCTCAGCAGACAATGCAGCTCGGTTTTTCTTAATCGCTAGCTTTATTTTTTCAATCTGTTTTTCTGTCATAGTTTTCAATGTGTTTGTGGTCTTAGCACTATTGAACAAATATCTATTTTTCAAGCAAATATAAGCCATTCCAACAAATTAAACAAATAAATTTTGTGTGTTGTTTTTTATTGTATAACACTCGGATTATAACCGAAGTTCGCAGGACGAGCTCAACGAAGTTAAATCCGAGCGAGCGGGAGAGTGGAAGGACAAGCTCAGCGGAGCTAAAATTGAGTGAGCGGAGGGTATTTTACTTTTTTTTGGTTTTATTTTCTAATATTTTCAGGCTTTCTAAATAATTTTTTTCTGCAGAGATAATAACATCTAAATTATAGTAAAATGGTGCTTTTTGTTGAAATTCGGAATTTCCGAATTTCTGTGTACATTGTGTCTCTTCAAGCTCCCCTTCTTTAAATATATTCTGAATATGCTCGTTTATTGTAGATTTAGCTTTCCCAAAAAGTAGTGCCATTTGGTCTTGAGTTAGCCAAACAGTTTCATTCTCAAAACGTACATCTACTGCTATCTTGTCGTCTTCAGTTTTGAATAAAATAAAATCGGAATGTTTTTTATCCATATTATTTTTCCTTACCCAGTATTGTTAACTTATATTTTCCAAAACAAATATAAGCCATTCCTACAAATTAAACAAATAAATTTTGTGTGTTGTTTTTTTGTTGGGTGTAACACTCGGATTATAACCGAAGTCCGCAGGACGAGCTCAACGAAGTTAGATCCGAGCGAGCAGGGGAGAAGTTTTTGAAATTTCAATCATTATTACACTTTGTTCTGGAGTTTTTTATTCATTTATCGCTTTGTTATCCAATTTATTAATTAATTTATCGAAATCAGATTGAAATAATTGGTCTTGTATAATTCTGTATTTTTCAAATTCTGTTTCTGCATGTTCTTTTGCTATTTCGTAACTTATTTTGCCGGCATTTTGCAAAATTTCTCTATCGTCATGTTGAAGAAATAAATCTAAACGTTTTGCCCAATCTTCCATTGTCATTGGAATTTTGCGTTTGGCTCTATTTTCTGCTAAATCAAGATAAGCATTTACAATCCTTCCTAATGCGTCTAACTCATCTTTTGCAAGATAATTTTTTGCAATCGTAACATCTGATTTTAAAATTTTTCCGTTTGGACTGTTTTTCCATGAAGTTAATCCCATATGTTCTTTTTGACTATCAGCACGTTCAATAATTAGTTCTGCCGCAGTGTGTTGATGAATTGCATAGTGAAGTTTGTTTTGAACTTTTGCAAAGAATTCTCTTGTAATTATAGCGTCTTTATTGTAATCAATACTTGTTGCGTAAATATCAGTAACTTTTTGGTAAAACCGCCTTTCACTCAATCGAATTTCGCGAATTTCTTCAAGTAAATGCTCAAAATAATCTTCATCTAAAAAAGCACCATTTTCCATTCTTTTTCGGTCAAGAACATATCCTTTTATTGCATATTCTTTCAATACCTGAGTTGCCCATTGCCTAAATTGTGTTGCACGAACTGAATTTACCCTGTATCCTACAGATATTATTGCGTCTAAATTGTAAAATTCCACATCACGACTTACTGTCCTATTTCCCTCTTGTTGAACTATTCGAAATTTTCGAATAGTTGCTTGTTCTTGAATTTCACCGCTTTTATATATTTCTTTTAAATGATAATTAATGGTATTAACTTCAACATCAAACAATTCTGACATCAATTTTTGACTAAGCCAAATTGTTCCATCTTCGTAGCGAACTTCAATTGTTGATGTTTTACTTTGATTGGTGAAAATTAAAAATTCGGCTGTGCTATTTCGTATTTGTAGTTTTTTGTTTTTATCCATTTTTTCAATATTTTGTACGGCTATAAAATTGCTGTTTTTCAGATAGATTCTGACATTCGTTCAATTGAGTATATTATTTATTTTCTAAAACAAATATACAACATTCTTATAAATTTAACAAATAAAATTTGTATGTTATTTATTTAATGTCGAGCGGAGGAGTGGAAAGGGGAGTTCGGTTGATTTAAGCGAGAGTGTGGGTTGGCACTAGTAATTTTTTTTTCAATTTATCATTTATACAAGTCATTATACAATCCTGTTTCTCGTCCCACAAATGCATTGCACCGCCGTTACAGTTTTTATAATCTTTGCAATTTAAACAAATTCCCGTTTTTGTCCAATTACGATTTCGCATAATATCAAATCGATTTTCCCAAACATCAAGGAATCTGTCATTGTAAATATTGCCTTGAACAAATTTGCGATTGATATTTGGACAAGCAGATATTGAACCATCAATTAAAACAGATGCAATGTTAATTCCTGCCCTACAAAAAAAATATGAGTCTCGTACTTTTTTTTCATATTTTCCAACATATGCTTCACAACTAAACTTTATATCAATTTTTTTATCAAGACGAGATTGTGTAATAAAATCCATCAGTTGTTTTAATTGCAGACTAGTTAATTGCAAATCATCGTTATTTGCAGCTCTACCAATAGGAGAAATTGTAAATAATCGCCATGCCTTAACATTTTTAGAAATTAGTAAATCCAATAATTGGGGCAATTCTGAAATGTTTTTAGAATTTACACAGGTTACAACATCGTAAAAAAGTCTATTGGAAGAAGTTATTAAATCCAATGCCTGCAAAGCCTTATTAAAACTATTGTTGTTATTTCTAAGCCAATTATGTGAATTTTTTAATCCATCAAGGCTTAAAGTTATTGCTCCCATTCCTGCTGCCAGTAGTCTTGCATGAATATCTGGATTGTATGAAAATCCATTTGTAACAATTCCCCAACGAAAGCCGTGTTCTCGTAAAGTCTTACCACATTGAGGCAAATCTTTGCGTAACAATGGCTCTCCTCCTGTAATAACAATAGTTATTGAATTTGGTTTAAACTTATCTTTTAATGGCAAGATTGCTTCAATAAAATCCTCAAATGGCATATCCTTTACCTTTGAATCTGCAATACAGTCGGAACCGCAATGCAAACAATTCAAATTGCAACGTTGTGTACATTCCCAAAATAAATAGGTTAATTCATGTAATTTAGCCTCATTTGCTCGAAATCTGTTATGAAAGTATTGAGGAATCTTATTTAGCATCTAAAGCTACATTTAGAAATGTTGTGTCGTCAATTATGCTGATTACTGTATCTTTGGGTAAAAAACTGCCATTTGTAGTTGAATCAATATCCTCAAACATAACTTTGTATGACGAATCTTTTGAAGTATAAATCTTAAACATTCCTTCACTATCTGTTAGTTCATATTGTGGTTGATTCTCAAGTGAGACCTTAATGCCAGGAATTGGTTGATTTGTAACCTTTGATTTTACATATCCTTTTATTTCAACATCCATTCCAAAATCTTCAGGAGTTCCATAACAAGCTTGAAAAACAAATAATGCTGTTGAGAAACTTAATGTTCCAAAAATTATTCTCAAAATTTTGCGTTTTTTTTCTTTAATTTTTGTGGTCATAATTGTCTAATTTAAAGAAAGTTGTGGCTTTAGTTTCTAATTGTAGCTAACATTTATTTTCCAAAACAAATATAAACTATTACTGTAAATTAAACAAATAAAATTGTGTGTTATTTTTATTGCTTTATTAGTTTATTCGTAAATGAATTACTTTCTTCGTCTGTTATTTTTATTAGATAAATTCCACTATTTAGATTGTTGATATTAAATTCCTCATTTGTTTGAATTATTTCTGATAAAATTAGTTTTCCAGTTAGTTCAAATATTTCAATGTTTACTTTTTGACATTTTTCAAAACTGATTTCTATCTTGTCTTTTGCAGGGTTTGGGAAAATAGATAAACGATTATTTGCTGTTTCATTCTTAATGTTTGTTAACGTTAAAGGAGTACCCCAAGTTTCTTCTCCTTTTTTGTAATAAACTAATTTTTTGAAATCACCAGGATCTGTAATCGGATCAAAAGGATTACATTCAAAATAATGTCCAAGACCTTTTATATATTCGTGAGTACAGGAGCCGTCAACAATTGGCAATTGCCAACAATCTCCTTCTATAATAGAAAATTCACCAACATTATCAGCTGCATAGTATTTTTTGGGAGTGTTGCTGTTATATATTTTCCAAAATGTAGAATAATCATTTGAGCCAATTTGAGTAAAAATTGGTTGTGTTGGAAGCATGTCAAAAATTGAATCAGGCTTTATTACGCTAATTACAGTGTCGTGTGTAAATATTGTGTTGCCTATGCTATATTGATAAAAACTGTTTAATCTTTCTGCTTTATAAACAATTGAATCAGGGTTATCATATCTTTCTAAATAAATTAGAATTGTTTTATTCTCCTTATAATCATGCGGAACATATTGCCCTTGCACAAAATATTGTTTTTGATGTATATGTAATTCATCTCCAGGTTGAAAGTCGTAAATTTTATACATTGTAAGATTTTGAAATCCAATTTCTGGATTTGAAATTCCTATTAAACTATTGAAAAATCCAGGCAAATGTCCTGTTTCGTTGCCATAATATTCATATTCAAAATCAGGAAAGGTGTAAAAATTAAAAACAGATAATAAGCCATAGTTTTCACTCAGCAAGAGTTGTTTTGCATTAATTTCGTTTTCAATAGGGTTCATATCTGCGTCAAAAGCCTGAAAACTAATGGTTTTAACTTCATCTTCAATGCCCAAAAACTCCATTGTATTCCATTCCGATATTTTAGCAATAATAACCAATTCTTCTGTTTGATAAAAAGTCCAAGTTTCATTTAGAACTGCGTTTGTTTTCAAGCTAATGCTATAACCATCTTTGTTGAAAAAAAGATTTTCAGAGTTTTCTTTAATAATTATTTTTGGACCAATCAATGAAGCAACGTAAGGAGAATGACACCAAGAGTCTGTTGGTAAAAAGATTCTAAACGGATATAATGTTGAATCTGTATCAAAAGTAACGGAATCAATTCTAATCGCAGTTACAAAACTTGTTTCATCTTCAAAATAAACAATTCTTCCCGAATTAAAAGTCTGATAATTCTGAGCAAATGCAAAATGCTGAATAATTATCGCGAGTAATAAAATTATAAGTACTCTTTTCATAAGCCAAGTATTTTTGAGAATTTGCAACTAACATTTATTTTCCAAAACAAATATACAATATTCCTGTAAATTAAACAAATAAATTTTGTGTGTTATTTCTTATTGAGTGAAACACTTGGCTTGTATATATGAGCGAGCTGGAGTTATGCACAATATTATTAATCGTATTTTATAATTTTCTTCACAATTCTATTCTTTTCTGTATATGTAGTCAATATGTATAAACCTTGAGGAAGTTTTGATAAGTCTAACCTGATTTGACTTGAGGAGTAAGTGTTTTCAATAATTTTTCTACCATTTGCATCAAATAAAGCTATTTTACTAATTGCTTGATTGGTCTGACTTACAATATTTAAATAATCATAAGTTGGGTTTGGATATACAGAAATATCAATACTATCAAAAACTATTTGGTCTTTTACTTCAAGGTCATTTTCAATAACTGATTTAAAAGCATAGTATTTCCAGTTTGTAAATCTACTATGGCGAAGGTTTGCTGCAAATGTTAAAACCCCGTAAGTTGTATAAAAGTCATTATTGACAACTTTTATCAAAGGACTTCCGCTTTCACCTGTTATGCCACTAGTATTAGAAATGCCTAAAAAATGCTCACCTGCTAAATCAACAATACCATAATTATAATACAGAGTATCTCCATTATAAGAGTTTTGGTCAAGTCCTGGAATCGTTTCAGTTGGATATGAAAATTTGTAAAAAATCCCATTCAGCAACGAAGTGTCATTAGCGTCAAAACCAATACTTACCCAACCTGTTTCTTCTCCAATAGGTAACTCAAGTTCTAATACTGCGAAATCAGTTTGTGTTATGTTCCAATTCTCAAAAAAGAAAACTTTTTTTACCCAACTACATTCAAAATTAGGGTTTGACAAGCCATTGTCATAAGCCGGGCATATAAAAATTGAATCGTTACTTAAAGTATTTTCATGAAGATTAGCAACACAATGGGCTGTAGTTAATACGTGCTTCCTACTTATCATTATTCCAGTACATGAGTTCTTAATAGAATCATTTTCACATTTAAAAACTTTAATGCTTGTTCTTAAAGGAAAGCTATTTATATCGAAATCCAAAGATGCCTGCCTTTTTCTTGTGAAGTTGGAATTGGGAAAAATATTTTCAGTCGGAGGCGTATCGTATAGAGTACAGAAGTTGTTATTGAATTTACCAATATTAAAATTAGTACTTTCATTCTGTATGTCGATGTCAAATTCTACAATTTCCAGTGTATCAACTACCCCAGTTGTTAAATCAAACGAAAGAAGCCTTTGTTCTTGCGAATATATTGAAGAGCAAAGTGCTAATAATATAATAAATGCGTTTTTTTTCATAATATAGATGCAAATTTATTTTTTATTCAAACTTTATAAAAAAGATGTTATTTTAGTAGAACGTTTTTCTATAAAAACTATTGTATGTTTAATTAAACAAATATAAACATTCGAATAAATTAAACAAATAAAATTTGTGTGTTATTTTTGTTGTATAAACACTCGGATTATTTCCGAAGTATGAAGGACGAGTTCAGTGGAGATGAATTTGAGTGAGCGAGAGTACTTCCTTTATGACCAAACTGTCTTCCTTTTTTATGTTTTGATATTTTAAGAAATACAGGTTTTAGGCTGAGGTCAGTGAAGTATTAATCCAAAGAAACATTGTGAAATGTTTTTATTAATAGTTATTTGTTCATATCTTTGCAATTAAATAATTTCAAATATTTTTAACTTATTTATGTTGAACTCATATTAAAACGATTGATATAAAGTTTATGAAATCTACTAAAAATAAATTAGCTATTGAGACTGATATTTCTTCTCCTTTTGGTCGTTATAAATTTAGAGGGTATAAAAAAATGTTATATAGTTTTGCACAAAAACTTCCAAAAAATACTTTTAGTTTTAAAATAGCATTGGCTATGCGAAAACTTACTTTACAAAATCGCATTAAAATTGTTGATGCAAAACAATTTGACCTAATGTTAAGATTATATCCTATGGATAATCTGGGAGATCGGTTTTTGTTGTTTTTGCCAAAATTTTTTGAATATGATGAATTCTTATTGATGTCTAAATTTTTAAAACCAGATAGTACTTTCATTGATATAGGAGCAAATATGTGCATGTATAGTTTAATTGCAGCAAAATATATCAATCAATCAGGAAGAATACTGGCATTCGAACCAAACCCAATAATGATTGATAGATCTATGTTTAATTTAGAAATAAATAAGTGTCAAAAGTTGGTTGAATTATATCAAATTGGAATTGCAGATAAAGAAAGTTCGTTTAACTTAGCTTTGTCGTATAAAAATCTTGGTGGTGCAAGTTTAGTTGATGATTGCGGAGATGATATGACAATGGTAAAGTGCAGACCTTTACTTGATGTGCTAAAAGAACAAAATATTCAGCAAATTGATTTGCTGAAAATTGATATTGAAAAGGCAGAGCCGCTTGCATTAAATCCATTTTTTGAAAAAGCTCCGAAAAGTTTATTCCCTAAAATGATTTTTATAGAATCAGACTCAAATATCAATTTATTAAATTTGGGGTATAAGTTTGTAACAAAAACAAGATCCAATAATTCTATTTATAAATTAGTGTAAGTAGGGATATTCGTTGAATTCAATTTTTTTCTGATTTTTATTATTATTAAGCTAGTTGTTTCAACTTTTCACAAT
>Ga0208694_1001093_pt1 | contig 35295 bp, 38 predicted proteins | sample AD_UKC078_MetaG_FD_184442 | JGI IMG/M metagenome (GOLD analysis project Ga0208694, IMG submission 184442) | Active sludge microbial communities of municipal wastewater-treating anaerobic digesters from USA - AD_UKC078_MetaG (SPAdes) (version 2) | ecosystem: Engineered > Bioreactor > Anaerobic >...
CCCTATCCTCAATCCTATCTGCTCGTCAAATAGAACCGAGGTATTGTCATAGAGGTTGATCTCATCTATGGCCAGTATCGGAACCTCGCTCATGCAGGCCCGGCGAATGCCATTGGCGAAAGCGGCACTAACGCCGCTGAGGAGGTACCGGATGCGGTCCTCCCTCAGCTCAAGCAACTCGAAATTCAAGCTTTACACCCTTCGACCCCTCTTTCCTCCTCTGGGCTTGGTCCCATCGTGAGGTATGGGGGTCGCATCTTCTATCCTGCCGATCCGGAGGCCCGCCCGCGCCAGAGCCCTGATGGCCGCCTGTGCGCCCGGTCCTGGAGACCTCTGCTGATTCCCGCCAGGAGCACGTACCTTGACGTGAACTCCTACGATTCCCTTGTCCTTCACAGCGTCAGCGACCTGCATGGCCATCTGCATGGCTGTGTAGGGAGAACTCTCGTCCCTGGCTGCCTTGACCACCATTCCGCCCGAGATCTTGGCCAGAGTCTCTGCTCCGGTCTGGTCGGTGATGGTGATGATCGTGTTGTTAAAGGACGAGAATATATGGGCAATGCCCCACTTTCCTTCTGCCATTTATCCTTCCACCCTGGGTGTTCTGGATGCTCTCTCCGGATGACCCTCGCTGGCCATGGGAGAGCCCATGTAATAGTCAATGCTCATCTCCTCGCCCCTGGGCACGAGATAACCAGGAACATCCACTCTCCTCCCGGAGACCTGTATATGGCCGTGGACGATGAACTGTCTGGCCTGCTTCAGGGAGTTGGCCAGCCCTTGCCGGTAGACCTGGGTCTGCAGCCTTCTCTCCAGAACGTCGTTGACCTTCATGGATAAGATGGAATCCAGATCACCCTCCTCTTTGAGCATTCCCAGCTTCTTGAGGCGGTTGAGGATGGCCTGTGCCTGGGGAGGCTCCTCTCCCAAAGATACCGCTGCCAAGAGCTTTCTGCTGGCCTGCCTGTACTTCTTTAAAACGGCCTGAGCCTTCCACAGCTCTCTCTTGTTTCGCAGTCCATAAGCCTTGACTACCTCCACCTCTCCCGCGATCCTCTCCGCCTGCCAGGGAGTACGTGGCCTGGCATACATCTTTCGACTCTTGCCTGGATATCCCATCTCTTACCACCTTCTCCTTTCCTATTCCTTGGCAGCCGATCCCGCGGCTGGTGCTCCTTCCCTCTTTCTGCTGACGCCTACGATTGCGCCCGTGCGTCCGGTTGACCTGGTCTTCTGGCCCCTAACCCTCAGACCCCGTTCATGCCTGAGCCCTTTATAGCTCCTCATCTTCTTCATGAGATCGAGGTCTTCGCGGAGGGTCATATTCAGGTCCATGCCCATGATGTGAATATCTTTGCCGGTCTCGATATCGCCTCGCCGGTTGACCATCCAAACGGGCAGTATATTGATGGCGTCCTCTTCCACGACCTTCTTCAGCTTATCGATCTCTGCATCAGGAAGCAGTCCGAGGGTGGCATTGGGATCCACTCCCGCTCTCTCGGTGAAGATCTTGGCGCATCTGCGGCCCACGCCCTTGATGCCTGTCAGGGCCATGTGGACCTGTCTCTTTCCGGCCAGATCGGTATTCAAAATGCGAACTATATGCCTGAGCTCTTCATCAGAGCCCTTCTTAGGCTTCTCTTCTGCCTTCTTAGGCTTCTCTTTTCCTGCAGTTGGTTTTGCCAAGTTAGTCCTCCAGGGAACTTTATTCCTCTGGATCAGCCCCGGGTCACAGCCCGACGCCGCCCGCTCAACACGTTGTGGGGCGAATTAATCCAATGAGCCAAAGTGAAGTTATGCTTCTCGTATAAAAGACTTATGAGGATTTGGCCGTTTGGGATTCCAGCTCGATCTCGTTATCCTGGACCCACTCTCCGAGCGCCTCTTTCTCCCGAATGTCTTCGTAATCATACAAGGTCTGCAGAAGGCCTCTCTCATCCAGGAGCTCCTTGAACCGCCGGTAGGCTCCACGACGGCTAAAAATCCTCTGGACGAGATCCAGATCGTCTTGCAGATGCACCTCTGCAAATTCAATCACAAGCGTCTGTCCCAGGTCAAGGTCGTTTTTATGTGGGATCTCTATAAAATGATCGCAGTCAAACTCGTCCTCATCTTCCTCTTTTGGATCGTCCCATTCGGATCGATAGATTATCTCGCCATTATCCAGGCACAGAAACGCTCTATTCATCCCGTAATCGTCAGAGCTCACATAGAAGAAGGCGTGGTGAATCTCTTCAAATGTGGTCATGTTTATCTCTGATCCTTTGAATTTATATGCACCGTATCTTACCATTATACTACGATAAAAGCCTTGGGCTAATATTATGACGGTAGTGTCCCGATTGTGATGTAAAATAGTAGTAATAATCCTGGCGATGTATTGGATGCTGCTTTGGTAGTAGCAGCATTTTTGATCATTTGCAAGAATTATAATAGGCCCTGTATCCATACTTGAGTTGTCTCACGAAATCAAGGAGGACACAAGGCCATGCAACCATTAGAGCCAGTAATAAATCATCTTGTCGATGTCCCGATTGAGATCGGGACTCTTTCCCCGTAGGTGAAAGATCCGAATAGCGGACTGAAGCAGGTCATAACCGAGTTCCTGAACGCGGTAATGCTGTTTGAGGCATATCTGCAGAGCGGTGCGCTTCCCTACGAGCGCAGCCCTCAGAGAAAGGCACACAGAAACGGCACTAGATCGAGAACCCTCAAGACCCGCGTTGGCGAATTAACCCTTAATAAGCCTCAGTTCAGAGAATTCCCATTTGAATCAAGCGTATTTGAAAGATACTGTCGTGTAGAACAAGCTCTGCTAATGACGATTGCAGAATCATATATCCAGGGCGTTTCAACCCGAAAAATGGAGGAATTGGTCAAAAACTTCGGTTTGAACAGGTTATCTGCGTCTGAGGTCTCTCGTTTATGCAAGATTCTCGACGAAAAAGTGGAGGAGTTCCTCAAGCGCCCAATTGAAGTCAAGATTCGCTATCTGCTGGTTGACGCTACCTACTTCAAGGTGAGATGCGGTGCCCAATACAAGAACAGGGCTTTGCTGGTTGTAGTGGGGGTTCGCGAGGATGGTCTCAGAGAGATCTTGGGCGCCAGCATAGCGGAATCAGAGGACAGTGGCTATTGGATGACACTATTCAGAAGCCTCAAGGATAGGGGATTAGAGGGCGTCGAGTTGGTGATATCAGATGCACACAAGGGCATTCAAAAAGCAGTGGAATTGTCTTTTGTGGGAGCCTCCTGGCAGATATCGCTGACTGAAGTCAGCGAGAGTTTCGACAAAGTCGAAACATTGCCGTTTTCACCATTCAAGGGCGGTCCTGGAGAGCATTCCCAACAAGGACAAACAAGAGATCGCCGATAAGCTAAAAGAAGCATCTGATGACGAGATAAAGATGCAAGAACTGGCGAAGGAGCTGAGAGATAGAGGGTACGATCCTGCTGCAGAGACAATCGACAGGTTCAGATTCGATCTATGGAATTATAAGGCGTATCCGAAGGCCCATTGGAAGAGGATACGAACCACAAACATCATTGAGCGCATCAATAAGGAATTGAAGCGCAGAAGCAGACCTGTAGGAGCATTCCCGAGTGATCAATCCCTGATGAGATTGGCAGGATGCATCATGATAAATATAAATGAAGAGTGGGTCACAGGTAAAAAGTATTTAACGATGGACGTATAGTAATGATAGTAGGATACAGGGCGGCTAAATTACAGCAATTTCGGGACACTACCCCCAACCGGCCCCCAGGCGGCAAGCCCACGCGGCCACGCGCGCCCATGCGAGAGCACGCACGAACGCCTGCAACATCAACTCCGCCATTAGGGCCATGTCTAGAGGACGAGCCAACTGAATGAGAAGCCGTCGGCTCCGTTATTTTAAAATGGCCTGAGCTTCATGCGGATGCAGAACTTTGGTCTTGAACTCTTTCGGGATGCTATAGCCCCTTAGAATTCTGTCGGTGGTTATGAAAAAGTCCACGTCGTAAGCCAGAGCGTATCCCAAATGCACCAAATCAGCTGGTTTGATTCTTGAATCTTTATACTTGCTGTGGTTATACAGATTGTAGCAGGTAGTAGCAACTGCTTCATTAGGGTGAAGAAATGAAATTCTCAGGCCGCTCCAGATATCGATAAGCTCGTGAAGCTCTTCACGATTATGCTTGTCCTCCCGGCCTTTCCACTCACCTTCAACGCATATGATGACTACTTCTCCAAGGACGGATATGGGAACACATAGCGAGATATCAGGATGACTGCTAAGATGGAATAAAAATTTTTTAATATCGTACGGATTTATATCCCGCTTGGTTAGGCTTTCGCTCTTATGGCTGATGGAAAAGAAGAAAATATCCGCATCAATGGCTGCTCGCCGCATAGCCATTACTCTTTTCCAAATGCCTTCTTTATGCGAAACATCATCTGGTCATGCTCTTCTTTGGAGACCTTCCAGAGTATCTTGCCGTGGATGTCTGTTGCTCCGCCGTAAGGCATCTGGTTATCATCTAAACTGTAGTACTGCTCTGGTATCTCTTCGGGAATGAGCGACTCCTCCTTCCAATAGATGCATTTTTGCGCATTAGCCAACAGAAATCTAAATGATCTGATTCATATTTAAATTGATCCATCGCACTGTAAACTGCCATGATACCCGTTGGCCCTGCCACGAGCGAAGCACTGGGGAGCGCGACCTTGGACTCCGGCGAGGATGCAGCACAGCTGATGAGCTGCTGTGCAAGTAGCCTACAATTCGCAATAATTGCAAATCTGGAGACGACAGCCCCGAAACTTCGCCCAAGAATCTCTGTGCGTCCTCCGTGCGCTCTGTGGCTCTGTGGTGTGATCGGTAGTTGTTCGGTTATAATTTTCAGCTAGTAATAAAAGCTGACCCGCCATTGCTTCCCAAAATCCAGCCCCCCTTGAAAAGCTGCCCATCAAATAGGCAAGCCCCCAACCGCACGCCCGACCGGCCTCCCGGCCCTCCATGCGACAAGCCCACGCGGCCACGCGCGCCCATGCGAGAGCACCCCAGAATGCCCGCCTGCCAGACAGCGATGCAGCCCGATCATTCCCGCACACTAGCGGAAATTGATCGTAAATCGTGGGGCACCGGCCAGGGTTCAGCCCGGCCGATGGGCTGCCAGGCCTGAATTAACCCCGACCAGGCGAGGTGAATTATCCTGGACGATATCTGCAAAACGGTCCTGGCCTAAACCCCCTCCACATGGATCTCTTTGGGCACACCGGCCGGGAAGAGTATATCGTTCTCATACATCCAGAAGCCGTCCCAGATGCTTATCACATGATTCACGCCGCCCTGGACGCTCAGGTTGAATACGCCATTCTGTCCTACGCCCACGAGCGCTCCATCGACGTAGACCTGGAAGGCGGATTTGCCGGGATAAAGGATCGATACCGGTGTATCGCCAGAGGAAGGTGCAGCAGAAGGTTGCAATGTTGATGGTGATGGTGCAGACTGCTCTGACTGCCCTGCTTCTGTGGGATAGATTGGGGGCTGAGCCGATGGGGCCTGGGCGAATACATCGATTATTATAACGTTGCTCGGCTGGTTATCCACCACAAAATAGAGCATATGTCTTCCCATCTCATCCGCCCGGTACTTCATGCTGTTATAGCCTTGATGGAACTGGTAGATCCTGGACCTCTGGGCGTTCGTTCCATTTGTGATGCTCTCGAAAAATCCGCCTGTTCCTCCCAGGGGTACGCGGCCGACTAGATCAAGAGTCGTTCCTACTGGGCTTACCAGATACTGAGTCCAGTTTTGCCTGCCCCGGATCCAGAGGTCATTGGCCTGAGGAGCGGTGATGGACAGATACTGAGCATAAGCCAGTCCCTGGCCGTTTCCATAATAGAGATAAGATGGTGGAGATTGTGTAACATTGAACTTAACGGGATTGCTTACGATCTCGCCGTCCATGGGAATGGCCTGAGTATAATAATACTCCCTGTATGGAGCGAATGTAGATGATGGCGCCATCTGTCTGGAGAAGGTCAGGTCGGAGCTGTACCAAGGGTAGGATGGAACAGGAGAATCCAGCCAGCGAACCATGCCCGCAATCCCCGGGTCCATCAACGAAGCCCGATCAATGGGAGTAACGTATGCTCCCTCTAGCCAGTCAACCGGATAAAGCTGGCCTATAGCCGGAGCGGTTTCGCCCTCGGCTGATTGGGCCAGGGGAGTTGCCAGGGCAACGATCAGTGCCAATAATATCAATTTCAATGACATCGTTCTCATAGTATTACCTCGTTTACATTCTGCCTTCTTGAAATTCATAAAGCTATTGAGAATAGGGATATGCATTCAGAAGTATTGAGGGGCTGAGTGCTGAGCAGTTGACCATCGTTTAAGACAGAGCGGCTCATATTCTGCCCCGGTAGTAGGCGAGACTCTTAGCATGTGGGCGGAAGAGATCCATCAGCCTTGCTTCCTCCAACGGGTCCAGGGGTCGGCCGTCCTCGCCCAACCTGGCCAGTTGCTGCACTTCTTCCGGGCTGGAGCATCCCACAATGGCGGTGGTGATATCCCGAGAGAGGGCGAACCGGATCAATAGCTCTGGTGTGATCCCCAGATTTGGTGCGATGTAGTTTCGTGCCCCCAATACCTTCATTCCTATCACGGCTATTCCTTTATCCAGGGCAGCAGTAATGACCCTGTCCATGAATCCGCCGATTATCGCCTCTGCCGGATTGACGGGAAGGAGGACGGCATCCAAAGGCCAGCTCTCTATCGCCGCCAGGAGTACCTCTGGATCGTGGTGACCGGTAACACCGATATACTTCGTCAGGCCCGAATCCCTTGCCTCGATGAAGGCCTTTAGGGCGCCATTGGAGGATTCGATCTCCTCCTTCTCCCTTCTGGTGCGGAGGTCATGGATCTGCCACAGGTCCAGGCTCTTCAATCCCATAACCTCCAGAGTCTCAAACAGATCGGCCCGGGCTTCATGATATTCGCGGGCGGCTGACTTGCTGGTCTGAAATATGGTGGATCGGTTCTCCTGATGGCTCCTATAGAAACTGCCGTAATATCCCTGGCTGCCGGCATAGGCCTTGGCAGAATCAAAGTAGCTAATGCCCCTGGTTGCGGCCTCCTCAATAACCTGCAGCGCATCCCTTCCCCGGCCGTAGGTGCGGAGCACTCCTTCTCCTCCCAGGCCCACGCGGGTGACGGATGGGCCAGTCCTTCCAAATAGCCTGGTACTAATCGCCATAGAGATCCACCATTTCGATATTTCCTGATTTGGGTATGCTTTGATGTTAGTATTAATCATGTCGTTTGAGATGAATGAGGCAGGCAATCGGATTAATGGGTGATGGCTCTTTAGGGAAGCTTGGATAGGTAGGCATTGGACGCTGATTGCTCAGATATCTGAGCGAATAATCTGCTGGCGGATTCATGAGATTGATCTTGAAAGAAAAAAATAAAAGAGGGCTTTGCAGGCAGTTCCAGTCCACCCCCAAAATTACTTATGCATATATTTCAGTTCGCCTTTATCGGCCACCATGGTGAATCGGTGGATCCGGAATCAGATCAACCCTTGGCCTCAGGCTCTGAGTGGATGAGTCCCTCCATTTCATTCTGGCTTTTCACCGATATAGATGCCTCTGCCATAAGATTTGTAGTCGTCGAAGGGGCCGGAGGGTTTTGGTGATGAGCTTCTCTCTGTGCATTCCACCACCTTGCCTCCTATCCTGGCAAAGAATGTGGGCGATGGGTCAACCATCTCTCTGATCTTTTTTTGCTTTTCTGAGAAGAAATAGTAACCATCTGGCTCCATTTCAGAACATCCTCCTTTCTGTGTATGAAAGCGCATATCTATATCTGGTTGATCTATCGAACTCATCTATATCCGAATTGGCGTTCATTTTATTTGATCTCATTTCAAGCAACCTCGTAACCCTTTCCATTCTCTCTCTTCCTTAATTTCTGACCGCAAGTCTCGCATTCTGGTTTTGGATTATTTTCATTATGTGCTATCCACATGGAACCGCACATAGGACATCTCGGCAACACCATTCTCAATAATTCTCCAGATATACTATATTATTTATAACATCTAACACAATCTTTCCCTGACATTCCCCATCTCAATAATCGTCCTCTTACCGGACCAATGCCAGCAAATTCTTGTCTGCCATTGAATTGATGTCGTTTGAGCTCAAGAACCTCAATGGATTATCATCCATAACCAGCAGGGGAGAATCAGGAGCAGAGATGCCCATGGATTTGAGCTGCAGCAGTGATTCTTTGCTTCTCATGTCTGCTTCTTCAAAACTCAAATTAGCCTCTTTTAAGAGGCACACCAAACGCTTACTTTGCGTGCAATCCTCTGTCGTATACAGGATATTCCTTCTCATTTTCCAACTCCTTGAAAGAGTTGGCCGCGGTGTTTGCCTTGGAGCGCCAAAATGCTTTAATGCATAGGCGCTATTTAGAGCAATCAACCTGATGGAGTCTCTCGAGTTTGCAGACCAGAAGGGCTTCATCCGGCCATTTCTTTCTATGTTTTTTATACTTATCACTTAATTAATCTGCTTATGCTGATCAGATATGATGAATCCTTGCTGATGGATTCAGCTTGAAAGATCCGGTCTTATTGGATCTGATCTGGCATTGCCTCAAAACTTCTATTCTGAATGCTATATTGCAGCGCAATGTCTTTGTTTTGAATCAAGAGATTGATCCCGTTCATCGATGCTTTCAGAGAATGAATAACATCTATGCTCGAACAATCAACATAGCGCACATTCGGCATTCAATACCCAATCCGAGCCATCGGATTGGGCCTTATAGGCCGGGTTTAATCATGGATGCATCTAAGGACGCATCGCGTCCGTGCTCTCGACTAAAATTGCGAATTAAGAGCCACGACATGCTTTAGAGGTCCTCGCTAAAGTTATATATATTTTGCCATCAAGCCCTATTAGAATATATCTATTTATTTAATTTATATTATATCGTTCCTGGGTTTTCTCCTGGTTATTACCTATGAATTTTACCTTATATTCTCACCTGTATCCCCTTATGGTATGCCTATTACTTCCTAATATTTGCCTAATATCTTCGCCACTGCTCTATGTATGGAATGCATATTGAATCCCTTATCGGCCAGGTACATCATGGGGCATCTGCCGGCTATGTAATGCACCACCGCATCCTGACTCATCTTCTTGGTCCCATCAGTCTCCGTTCTCCAGTGTATCCAGAAATTCTTGATGCCGATTGTCTTTAGCTCTTCAACTGCATGTGCAGGATCCTTTTTTGTCAGACCAATTACTGCACAATCTATTTCAGGGGATAGATCGGAAAATTGTGATACGCTTCCTTTTTCAGGATCGTCTGACAAATCGACGATGTAGATCCTCTTTCCTTTTCTTCTCCAGCTCCTCGATTGTCCACTTCATGGCCGGCTTTGTCCTATCTGTGACCACCACAAAGCTCTCGTTCTCCCAGAATGATTCTTGCTCAGTCATGCCGCCCTACCTCTGGTATATGTTTAGAGCTCATAGTATATAGATAGTTTTGCTGATAGCTCACTAGATTGTCATATTGATAGATCATCAAATATCGGTTGGAGCGATCAACTCAACAATTCAATTGCGATACATTTTAATATTTCGCTTTCAGTCTAACATATAATCCTAGCATCATTTATGTCAGGCTTCAGGATAAGACACAGAAAGCCTTGATTGGGGTTGATCTACATTCGCAAGAGAAGGTGCATTAGATTTGATGACGATCGGGAGAATTATCCCATCCAGCAAACCTGGGATCATTTGAGAGGATACAGGAGAGCCTTATCATGACTGCAGGGAACCAGGGGAACCAGGCGATCCAGCCGGGCGAGATGTTCCTGGGAGGAGTAATCGACCCGGTTAGCGGCCAACGCATGCAGAGGGACATCATTTACGATGCCCGCAACCTGACCACCCATGGCATCATCGTAGGAATGACGGGCTCGGGCAAGACAGGCCTTGGAATAGTCATGCTGGAGGAGGCTCTCTCCTCGGGAATTCCCTGCCTTATACTGGATCCAAAAGGGGATATGGGCAACCTGCTCCTGAACTTCCCATCGTTCTCTCCCCGAGACTTTCTCCCCTGGATCAATGAGGCTGAAGCAAAAAGCCAAGCTACCGGCACCGATCAGCTCGCCGTCCAGATATCAGAAAGCTGGAGGTCTGGTCTGGCAGAATGGGGAATAGGGCCAGACCGAATGCAAAAGCTTGCCGATTCTGCGAGTTGTACCATTTACACCCCAGGTTCAGTATCCGGGGTCCCGATCAATGTGGTCGGATCGCTTGTTGCCCCCAGGCTGGACTGGTCCGACTCCTCGCAGGCGGAGATCGGGCGGGATGAGATCGAGGGCCTGGTCTCCTCTTTCCTGGTGCTCGCCAGGATCGATGCTGACCCCATCTCCAGCCCGGAGCACATTCTCCTGGCAAACATCATCGAGAAGGCCTGGAGCGAGGGCCGGGATCTGGACCTGGGATCTCTGATCTCTCAAGTACGGCATCCGCCCATGAGAAAATTGGGGGTGTTTGAGATCGATAGCTTCTATCCCCAGAAGGAGAGAGACCGTCTAGCAATAAGGCTCAACGGCCTGATTGCATCCCCCTCTTTTGCCGCCTGGATGGCGGGACCTCCCCTTGATATCGAGAGAATGCTGTATTCCTCCCGTGGCCAACCACAGGCCTCAATAATCTATCTAGCTCATCTCTCAGAAGCCGAGCGACAGTTCGTGGTCACTTTAATCCTCTCCAGGCTGATAACCTGGATGCGAAGACAATCTGGAACTCCGGACCTCAGGGCGCTGGTCTATATGGATGAGGTGTTTGGCTTCGCTCCACCTACCGCCGAGCCGCCATCGAAAAAGCAGATCCTGACCATTCTCAAGCAGGGTCGGGCTTACGGGGTGGGCATGGTCCTCTCCACTCAGAATCCGGTTGATCTGGATTACAAAGCGATGTCCAATGCCGGGACATGGATGATCGGCAGACTGCAGACGGAAAGGGATAAGGCCAGGATTCTGGAGGGAATCGAATCGGTCTCCGGCCAGACAGACATGAAGCTCTTCGACCGGCTGATCTCAAACCTGGGCAAGCGACAGTTCGTCCTTCAATCGGCCAAGGCCAAAGAGCCGGTGATCTTCACCAGCCGGTGGTCTATGTCCTACCTGGCAGGACCTTTAGATAGAAACCAGATCGAGAGGTTGACCCGTGATCACCCTCTGCGCAGCATTTCCATATCCTCTTCCTCCGCCGGCGCTGGGGCTGCCTATGGGACCGCCGCTAGCACGAGCTTCAAGATCGCCTCAGCTGCCGCCTCACAGGAAACGCTGCGGCAGGAAGGAGGAATGGAGATGACCAGGAGAAGCTCTGGTGGATTCCCTCCAGCCTCTGGAGAGATATCCAGGGATGAGAGCCAGGTGGCTCCCCGAGTGGATCCATCCACTGCAGTCTATTATCTGGATCCATCAGCCCCCTGGGCATCTCAGGTGCGGTCAATGCCCGGAGGAAAGCGGCTCCAAGCAGGCCTGATCGCCCGTGTCCATCTCAAATATGATGACAATAAAGCAGCGGTCGATCATACCGAGGAATGGGAAGCGATTTTCTTCCCCCTTAGCAAACGCTTCGATCCCAAGTCGGCAATTAACGTCGATTATGATGATAGAGATCTGACCAGCAGGCCGCCCGACAGGGCAATTTACCTGCTGGCTAAAGCAGATCTGGATAAAGCGTCCTACTTCAAAGAAGCGAAAAGCGCCTTGCAGGATCATCTGGTAAGAAGTCGCAGCATAAGCATCCTACGCAATCCTGCCCTGGATTTGTACTCCAGGGTGGGCGAGTCGAGGAATGATTTTGAGAGAAGATGCTTCCAGGCAGCTGAGGATAAGGCAGATATTGAAATGGCGAAGCTCAAAGATAAGCATGAGTCCTCCATCAACCGAATAAAATCCCAGCTCAACAACGCTGATCGAAGGGTTCGAGAGCTCAATACAGATACCCGTCAGAGGCAACAGGAAGAGCTGCTCCACGGTGCTGGCGATCTTCTATCAGGGCTTCTCGGTGGCCGGCGTCGCTCCCTGAGCCTGGGCGGGGCAGCATCCCGGCGCTCAATGACGATTCGCACTCAGGAGCGTCTGCGCTCTGCAGAAGAGAAGAAAGAGGAAAAGGAGAGAGAGCTGGAGGAGCTCGAGGATAGGCTGGCAGAGGAGATTTCGCTGATCTCCGATCGATGGAAGGTAGCGGCCGATCAGATCGAAGAGATCAAGATTCCCCTGGAAAAGGCAGACGTTGATGTGGAAGAGATGAGCGTCTTGTGGATTCCAGTAGGATGAAACATCTTTTTTTCAGATGTGCCTTAAAAAAATAATTGATCTCATAGCTATGGGGTAGACCAAAAGCTCTCACTCTCGGCAGGTGCCTCGCTCGTTGACCTGAGGAAAGTGCCGGAGCCGGCCTATGTAGCATCCTCTTTCCAGATGCCAAACAGATCATAGTATTGCTGCAGATCAACTGGAAAGCCGTCAATCCTTCCCATCAGGCTCGGCATTATGGAAAATCACATGTGCAAGCATATTATCCGCCTTGCATTAGAAGTCGAAATAAGCCGGCCCTATTGAGTAGTACATCTCTGCCGGAATGCCATTTATCAGCCCATTCTTGTCAGGCTCGGGCAGTCCTGCAAAAGCGGAACTCTGGTTCCAGCTGGCATCTATCTCGTGAACAGGGGTCATAATCCTGTTCACAGAGTATGGAGAATCCTGTTTCGAGCCGTTTTGGGGTTTATCATTCGTCTCATTGCCAGCACTAAAAGGAGAGGTTATGCCCAGCCAGTCCTCGCTAAGTGGGTCCGCCTCGCTCAGATTGCTTTGACTGCCAGCCGCAGGCGGACTGCTCTTTGGCCCCAGATTTTTCTCCAGCCACGCCCGTCCAAAGTCGCCGCCAACCTTCTGAACCTTATCAGTGCCGCTCATTGCCTGTGCAAAGGCCAAAAGAGAGAGCGCCATAAGCAAGATCAGAATCCACCTCATTAGAACCGTCTCCTCGCATTTTTTAGGAACATAATTCGGCTGCTGATTAAGATAAAGATATGCGGCTTGATATTTATAGCCTACTCCCCTCTAATAATGATCCTGACCAGCAGCGATAGCCTAAAGATCAGCTGAAAAAAGATAAAAAGAGCATGCCAGCCCCAACAATAATAAAAAAATGATATGATAATTCAGTCAGGAACCGGGGATTCTCAATTCCTCAGCTGTGAGACGATCACCCTCTGTTATGCTCCTCCAATAGATGAAACTTCAGCTCTTCCTTCGACTCAAATATCATGCGACAGATCTTGCATTTGAACTTACCTTCTCTCTTTGATCCGGTGCTGTCCATCAAAACACCTCGAATCAAGATGGCTATTTAATTCATTATTATTTCAGCTTTTCCATTCTCAAGCTTATGCTATCCATTCATAAGCAGATCAAAGCTCCATGAGGAAACTGCTTTGCTGGGCAAACGCTTATACTCAAATAGAGACTAGTAAGATTCAGATAATAGATTCAGGCTTCCGGATACCATCAAAGGTATCCAGATACCTTGAATCGGCTAAAAAGAGGATTAGCAGAAAGAGGATAGTGGTTTTCATGGCAAAAAAATATAAGTGCACTCTCTGCGGCTACATCTATGACCCTGAGATAGGAGATCCGGACTCCGGCATCGCCCCCAACACTCCCTTTGAGGAATTGCCAGACAGCTGGACCTGTCCCCAATGTGGGGCATCAAAGAGCGACTTCGAAGAGCTAAAATGAATAGCAACCAGGTGGATGAGAGATGACCCTTGTAAGAGAGATCAAGCCGGGAGTATTTTCCATCGGGGCGATAGACTGGGACCGCAGGCTCTTTGATGCCCTGATCGCCCTGCCCGATGGAACCAGCTACAACTCATATCTGGTCCGGGGAAAGAACAAGATCGCGCTCATCGATGCCGTGGATTCTACTATGGCCGATGTGCTCATAGAAAACCTGAATGCTCTGGGCATAAAGAAGATCGACTACATCATAGTCCAGCATGCCGAACAGGATCACACCGGGAGCCTTGGCCGGCTGGTTGAGCTATATCCCGATTCCACAGTTGCCGGCTCGGCCAGATGCCTGGAGCTGCTGGTTGAGTTCGGCCTGGTGGATAAAAAGAGAACGCAGGAGCTGAAGGACGGCGATGTAATCGATCTGGGAGGCAAGAGCCTGCAGATAATCTCCGCGCCCTGGGTTCACTGGCCAGATACCATATTGTCCTATCTTGCCTCGGACAGAATTCTCTTCAGCTGCGATTTTCTGGGATCGCATCTAGCCACCAGCACTCTATATGCAGATGAGGCAGTGGTCTATAGAGCGGCAAAGAGATATTATGCAGAGATCATGATGCCCTTCCGCCAGCACATTAGAAAGCACCTGGAAAGGATATCGAATTATGATATTGACATCATTGCCCCCAGCCACGGCCCCATCCATGCCCGTCCAGAATTCATACTAAATGCTTATGGAGAATGGGCCTCGGACGAGGTGAAAAACCAGGTGGTTTTGCCCTTTGTTTCCATGCACGGTTCGACAAAAGCCATGACCGACTATATCGCAGATGCTCTGATCGCCAGGGGAATCGAGGTCAAACGATTCGACCTCACCAACAGCGATATAGGTTTGCTGGCCGAGGCCCTAGTCGATGCTTCAACCATTGTAATTGGCACGCCCACGATGCTCTCTGGCGCTCATCCCCTGGCCCTTTATGCTGCCATCCTGGCCAATGCCCTCCGGCCGAAGACCAGGTACGCATCCATAATCGGATCATATGGCTGGGGAGGGAAGATGCTGGAACAGATCACCCAGGCTATGCCCAATCTCAAGCTGCAGCTCTTCGATCCGGTGGTGGCCAAAGGATATCCCAAGGAGGCCGATTTTCGCCGTCTGGACCGGCTGGCGGATGAGATTTTAGCCAAGCACCGTGAACTAATGCATGCCCAAAGCGCGACCAAATGAAAGCTCAGAAATGACGAATACAATCTCATCGACCCTCAGGGCGAGATGACCGCCAAGAGATTCGCTTGCAGGTGGCCATGATAGCAGAATCAATGCTCATCTATATTATCGTCCTCCTGCTGACGGGAATGGTTGTGGGATTTGCCTGCGGCATGCTGGGGGTAGGAGGTGGATTCATCATGGTGCCGGTGCAGATCTGGGCTCTGACATCCATGGGAGTGGATCCAACTCTATCAACCAGGGTGGCTTTTGGCACCTCCCTTGCGGTCATACTGCCCACGTCGCTCTGCGGATGCCACGGTCATAACTGCCAAGGAGTAGTCCTCTGGCGTCCAGGAGTGACATTGGGCCTCTCTGGCCTGGTAGGTGCCTTTCTAGGCGGAACCATTGCCTCTCATGCTCCGGGGGAGCTTCTCAGGATGATCTTTGGGATTATTATCATTGGAGGAGCTCTACGAATGATATATGCCCGGGACCTACGGCGAGGAAGGCCCGAGGTGGTGAGCAGCCTTTTGCCTTATATTCTATGGGGGGTAGTGGTTGGAGTTATCTCCGGGCTCGCAGGAATAGGGGGCGGCGTGATCCTTGTTCCTGCTATGGTAATTGCCATGGGCTTTACCATGTATCAGGCGGTTGGCACATCAACTGTAGCCATTGCCTTTAACGCTGTGGGAGGGACGATTGCCTATGCCATCAATGGATGGGGGGTAGCTGGGCTTCCTGCCTACTGTGTGGGCTATATCGATCTGTTTCAGTTCGTTCTCTTAGCAGGAGCAAGCATGCTGACTGCCCATTGGGGAGTGAATGTCACCCATAAAATGTCAGAGGAGAAGCTCAAGAGGATCTTCATCGCCCTGATGATCCTCATCGGCCTGAAGATGATGGGATTATTTGATTTGATGGGATTTTAGCGACGCCAATTACTATGGGAAGATCGACGAGGATTTTCATTTGTGCCGTACTAAAGCGGCATTCCCCACATTGGGTACCACTTGGCCATATCCTTCTCTATTGGCAGCTCCTTTTGCATCAGTGACCTCAACCGGAACTCCATTGCAGTGTCGCGCTGCTTGTTGGATTTCGGCACAAAGGGATAGTATGATCCCAGCTTGAAGCTATAGATCCAGTATACAGCAGCCACTCCCTTGAAGCGATAGACTGCCGCCAAGAGCTGAGTTCCGAATCCATGCTCCATCAATATCTGGCAGATCATTTGAATATTGGCCACCAGATCCTCAAAATCCTGATCGGTCAGGATCACCCAGATATAGCCGTACTCATCCTTCTGGAGGCTGTGCGATGTGCCCGACTCCTGGAAGCTCAGCTTGAGGAGGTCTTCAATCTCCTTGCTGGCAGATTCATAGTAAGAGGACTCCATGGGCTTGAAGCATAACCCAGCCTGTCCATCCGGCACAAGATCGAGGTTGGCATCCATTGTCACCGCAGCGGTGGAGATGGCAAATAGCCGGTCGATCTTAGCCTCGGGCAGGCGCGTCTTTCCCATAATGGAATCCAGAAATCCCATCTTCAGCTCTCCAGACCCTGCTCGATCCTCTGCAGAGCCTCGATCCTGGCCTCCAAAGTGGGGTGGGTCGAGAAGAGGTTCATAATGGAAGAGCGGCTGAAGGCAGGCACTATGAACAGAGCGCTTACGGGCCCCTCCACCTTTCTCAGATCCTCTGTGGGCACCCGAAATCCGCTTATCTTCATCAATGCACTCACCAGGATGGAGGGCTGCCCGGTGATGATTGCAGCTCCGCGGTCGGCGGCAAACTCCCGGTATCTGGAGAGGGCTTGTATCAGTATGAAGCTCAAGACCCACACCGCCAGGGAGACCACGAATACCACTATGAAGCTGCCTCCTGAGTCGCGACCGCGCCCGCCTCCACTGCCCATGAACGGCATGGATCTGACCAGGATCTGGGCCATGGAGGAGAGGAACGTGGCTATGGTCATCACCATCATATCCCTGTTCTTAACATGAGTCAATTCATGGGCCAGCACCGCCTCCAGCTCGCTGTGATCGAGCTTTTGCATAATGCCCGTGGTCACCGCCACCACCGCATTCTTCTGGTTCCTGCCGGTGGCGAAGGCATTTGGCATTGAGCTGTTTACCACTGCTATTTTGGGCATGGGCAAATCGGCGATGGCGCAGAGCCGGGAGACGATTTGATGAAGCTCGGGAGCTTCACTCTCCGAGACCATCTTGGCGCCCATGGTCGACAGGATCATCTTATCGGAATAGTAGTATTGAAGGAGCATGAACCCGCCAATGAATAAAATGATTAGTATATTATTGACGCCCTGGGAGACCAGAACTGCCAGAAACGCCAGGTAGAGGACCGCCAGAAGGATCATGGTCAGAAGCATTCTGGCTTCAAGCCCTCGATCTGCCTTCCATCTCATCATACCTTGAATTCACCCTTGATATGCCTTGATTGCATCAACCAACGTTTGTCGCTACTCAGATATGGACCTTCTCATGGATCATGTATGGATGAAGTTATATGGAAGTAATAAGAAAAAGGATTGAGGATAAAGAGGTGGATCATATGGCACAGGCGAAAATGGGCGACACCGTAAAGGTGCACTACACCGGCAAGCTGGGGACAGGGGTTATATTCGATACATCAGAAGGAAGCGATCCGCTGGAGTTTGAGATTGGATCAGGCTCTTTCATACCCGGCTTTGAAGAGGCTGTAGTCGGCATGAGCCCTGGCGAGTCAAAGAAGGTCCAGATCCCTCCGGAAAAGGGCTATGGCAATTACAAGGAAGAACGGGCTATAACCATGGATAAAAAGGATTTCCCTTCAGACCTCGTTCCCGTCGAGGGAATGAGCCTTGAGATCTGCACCTCCGAGGGTACTTATGTCCCTGCGCAGATAACAGATGTTACAGAGACCACAGTCACCCTGGATGCAAATCATCCCCTCGTCGAGCAGACGCTTTATTTCGATATTATGCTATTAGAGATAACGAAGAGCAAGGAGAAGTCTGCTCAGTAAGAGAAGATTTGGCCATTCAGCGAAGAGCCATAGATTTTGGGGAGAGGGGCAGGATGGGAGGGGCAGGATTATGCCCCCTTTTCCCGGAAAAAAAGCGTATCTATCCAGAATATGTGACTCTCATATTCCATTTATTTATAATGCCTTTATCCAGCCTTGACAGATCCATAGCCCTGAGTATCCAATTTCCTTCCGCTGGTTGGCCTACGAAAGCCTGCAATTCTGGATTTATCTGCGAGTCATAGGTCTTGTCCAGGTTATCCTGATCGAAGCCTCCTCTATCATGGATAATGGCAGTCTTTCCAGAAGGAGACAGTATCTCCACCCTCAAATCTCCAATGAAGGGATGAGTTATATCCACCATGGTCACAACTCTCTGGACGATTCCCTTCTTATCAAGATTCATCGCCACGCTAGCCCCTCTCGGATCATTATCTGGTATTAGCTCATTCGGCTCCATATCCTTGCTTACTTCCATTTCAGAGGCTTCTTTCTCGATCTCAATTGACCATCTATTGAGGACGCCCTTGTCAATGGCTGCTACATCTGCTACGGTCAGTGACCACTCGCCATTGATTGGCGAACCTACCAGATCCCCTAAAGAAGGCAGCGAATTGGAGTCATATGTCTTTATCAGATTGCCTTCACCTCCTCCCTCGCGATTATGAATCATCGCTCTCTTACCGGATGGCGAGATGAGCTCTACCTTCAAGTCGCTGATATAGGAATGAGATATATCGAGGTTTAAATAGATCCTGGACGCCCTTCCTTCTTCAGAGATATTCAATGAGCTGCTCACTCCGTGAACATCATTGTCAGGTATGGCAATAGATACATTTGCCTCCCCTTTGACCGTGTCGGAAGAGACCACCGGCCCCACAACCAAGGATATTACCTCTCCTGGTTCACTGATGTCTGAAATTATAAAACCTGAATCGGAGCGATCCCATATCTTTGAAGATGGATTGGTATCATACGATAAGGCAACGCCATTGACCTTCTTGTATAGATCCGTTCCATCACCATAGTTGAGTCCCCTTTCAAGATGCAGACTGCCATCTCTCTGAAGCAGAGCACATTGAAAATGCTTGGATGGCGAACCCTCCTGCCACTCATTGGACCCAAGAATATCGCAGTGATAGATCGCCAGTCCACTGGAGGGAAGAGCCCTGTCCAGACCCATTTGAGAGCGGTTTTCCACCAGGAAGTACTCATTTGCCCTGTCAGTCGCGTATTTCATCACAGTTCGATAATCGCCATGCTTGGCTTCATACTTCCCTGGCTTATTGAGATCCACCACATTGTCACACCATCCTGCCAGGTTTCTAAAATAGGCACAAACAGGAGATGGCGTCTTCCAATCGTCCAGATGATCTCCAACGCTCATCAGGCAATATAAACCAAGTCCTGCGCTCTCAACAAGATCTTCATCCCTTCTCCCGTAATCATAGAGATCCGGGAAGCGACATAGCAGGTGTCCTGTCTCATGGCAGATGGTGCCTATTGCCAGATCGTCTTTGCTCGTTCCCAGATTGGAGAGCATGTACAAGTAGGTCTTGATATCACCAAATTTCAGATCGATGTACGAGTTATGAGGATGAAGCTCGCCATCGTAAACGGCGTTTCCCGCATAAAGGAAGCTCAAAGCATCGATTAAGCCGACTCCCTTGGAGTCGAATCGGGATAGGTCTATACCCATGCCCACGACTGCATCCATGGCCTCCTCAACAAAGAGGTTGAAGTGATAATACATTTTGTTTTTTTTCAGTGTAATCGGCCCTACCACTTCATTTGTATAGTCGAGCTTTCCATTGGACATCTTAAGGTAATAATCCCGGACAGAGCAGAAGTTTCCACCCTCATTGTATCCTGTCTTATTGAGCATTTCTGATATATTGGCTGCAGAGACATTGATCTTTTCATCGGGGAACTCTACCAGGATTGTGAGACCCTTTATCTTTCCTTCATGAAGGAGCCTGCCTCTCAGCAGTCCATGCTGCTCGCCTATAGTTCGTGGCCGCTCGTCCATGGTTCGGGTAATTGGTGGCAGCATTCTGGCGTATTTGAGTTCGAATTTTCTCTGACGAACGGATGGATCCTCTCTCTCGTGCTTTTTTAATCCTTCTGGGGCGGGATTTGAAATAGGCACTCCACTTGATACCAGTTCTCCATTGACGAGAACGCTGTAGGTGAAAAGGCCCAGCTTGCCATCATAGACCACCGTATAACCTTCAAGATTCTCGTATCTGACATAGAATTCATCTCCTGACATCCAAAGCTTTACAGCAGGCCCATTCTCTTGAGGAACCTCGACGACCCTTCCTTTAATTGCACTCATGTGCTCTCATCTCCATATTTGATCGATTAAAAAAAAGAAAATTTCGCTCATATTTTCAGCTTCAAGAGCTATCCGCTCAAGCTCGGTGGTTCTCTTTTCTCAAACCGTCTTTGCGCTTTCTCCCTCATAACCTCATCTGACTCTCTCAGATGAGGCTTGAGATTTCCAGGAGGCTCTTTTGTAATGGCAACTCCTGTGGAGATATATTTGCCATCGATAACCTCGGCATAGGTGAACAGACCCATCTGCTCATCGTAGATCGCTGCATAACCACCTTTGTTTTCATAGCGAGCATAATACTCATCCCCAAAGACGGCCAGTTCAACTTCTGGTCCCTTTTCCTGTGGTATTTTTTTTATATCTCCGATTAATGCAGACATCTAAATCGCCTCGCATCATTAGGCTCATTCAGATTGAGGAGATTATCCCATTCTCCTGCGAAAATATTGACGATATTTCTTGCTTTCGTCTCTCGTAGTAAGCCCTCTGGATTCTAGATTTTTAATAGCAGAATATTCTGCCAGTTAAAGATATAAGTACTATGCCATTCGCACCTATTAAACTTTCGTCCATTAAACAAACGATTAGCCCAAGTTAATGGAGAAGAGCAAACCTCTCCAATTTAGAGAACCGACTATTGCTGCCTGAAATCCTCCAGGGTCATCTCCCTTTTCTTCTGCATCAACTGCAGCCCGGCAGCCTCCTGATCCCGCGCTGGCATTCTCTGGCGAAATGCTTGCAGGTTCTTTCTTTCCGGGCAGTACTGGCTGTCATAATAGGTCTGCCAGATATCATCTATATCCTGAGCATTTGCCCTGGCACCCTCAGCATCCGCCCCTTTCTCTTCTTCCGATATCTTCAGGGCAGATTTCAATCTATCCAGAGTCTCATTCAATCCCGCCCCGTGAATTCGCATCATCCTGTCCTGCCGGAAGAATGCCGTCCAGCTCTCGGCGCCATTTCCCAGGACTATTATCGTGCCAGGATTCCGGCGGGCGAAGTGCTCGCTCGTGTGCTCCCCGATCCTGTGCCTGGGTTTCATATAGCCCCAGAGGACCCGGTCCCCCAATGGCCTGAGCCTGACAAATGCTTTCATCCTGTGCACCTCACTCATCACAGCATAGACCATCCTTCTCAGGCTCATAGCCTCAGGACTGGTCGAGACCTCCAGATCCAGAGCGGTTAAGCCCTCCGTCCTGGCAAGCAGCCTTTCGCTCGATTTAGCATGCATGACCAGGTAGCGGCAATAGTCATCCGGCACCCTCATCCTGACCACTTCTCCAGGGTGGTATCCCTCCAGCCGTTGATCTTCAAGAAGGGAGCTGCTCTCTTGATCACGACCCCCAGAGCCTCAAGCTCCCTTTTCGAGACGATATTCTTCCTCATTCTCAGGCCGACTATTCTCTTCGCGCTCCGTGGCCCGATGCCTGGCACCCGGATAAGCTCCCGGTAGGCGGCCAGGTTGGGATCCACCGGCGAATCCAAAAGCTCCCTGGCTATGGCCAGCTTGGGATCGGAGTTGGATAGAAAGCCGTTCTCATCAAATGCCATGTGAATGTCGGCCGGAGAGAAACGGTAGATCCGGTAGAGCCAGTCCATCTGATAGAGGCGGTGCTCCCGCCAGAGGGGCTGGCCTTCTCGAGACTCAAATGCTGTTCCATTTTGGGGAGAAAAAGCGCTATAGTAAGCTCGCTTTACTCCGATATCTTTATACTCATATAGAATTCTTTTAAAGATGTCCTGATCGCTCTCTCCCGCAGCCCCCACCACCAGCTGGGTGGTCTGGCCTGCGGGCAGATTCTCATCCGTCCCGAGGTCGCGAATGTATCTCTGCCTTTGCAGAATATCATTCTCATAGCTCTTGGTGGCACAGATCTCATTCAGCTGCGAGGCACTGGCAGCTTCCAGGTTTATGCTCACCCGGTCTGCCAGCTCCATAGCCTGCTGAATATGGTTCTTGGATGAGCCGGGCAGAATCTTGAGATGGATGTATCCCGGAAAGTCGTATTGCTTGCGCAACTTCTGCAGAGTCTCCAGCATCCTCTCCATGATCAGATCCTCATCCCTGCCAGCGCCCGAACTGAGAAAGAGTCCTTCGATATAGTTGGAGCGATATAAGGAGAGGGTGATCCTGGCCAGCTCATCTGGTGTATAGGAGAAGGTTTGCACCTTTCGGCTGCAATTGGTGGCATTGATGCAGTAGTTGCACTGATGGCTGCAGTGGTTGGTGTAGAGGGTCTTGAAGAGGCTCACACACCTGCCATCCTGGGTGAAGGCATGACAGATTCCGGGCAGGGGCGATTCGCGAGGAGAATAGGTGGATGCGCACACGTCATGCCGAGTTCCCTCTCCCAGGGTTGAGAGTTTCTTCGGGTTGATATTCACGCCTGGCCCGAGGGAGTCAAAAGCGCAATCTTCAGCCAGGTGAGCTATCTTCTCCAGGGTGACCATTCAAATATAATTGGGCCTCATCGATTATAACCGATGTGCTTGCGAGGCGAAAGTGAGTGAAAGAGGCTATAAGGAGAGATAGTCCTCTCTGGGCGGGCTGAAAGTATCCACAACCACTGTCGCCTCCAGAGCTCTGGCGCTGTGCAATACTCCTGGTGGAGCACAGTAGCTGTCCCCTGGCCCCAGCTCGAGGCTATTTCCGTCTATTGTAATCTGAATTCTGCCCGAGACCACATAGCCCGCCTGGTCGTGAGGATGAGAATGCTCAGGGATCTGGACCCCACTTTCCAGATCGAACCGGCAGATCATCAAAGCCTTTCCGCTGACAAGGGTGCGCCTTATGAGGCCAGGCAGCATCTGCACCCCAGGAGCCTCATTCAACCGATAGAACATTTTATTCACCTCAGAATAGACTAAAGCAAAAAGTCCCGGTCATCGAGCAGTTGCCGCCTGGCGCTGCTTTGGCCTGGCAATCTCCTGCTCAGAGACCTCACCCCGGATGAACTGCTCCACCATCTCTTTGGCCAGCTCATCAGGAAATTGCACTGGGGGGTGCTTCATGGTGTAGGCGGATATGCCCAGCAGCGGCCCTCCGATCTTTCTATCCTTTGCCAGCTTGCATATCCTTATGGCATCGATGGAGCTTCCTCCGCTATTGGGAGAGTCCTCGACTGAGAGACGCAGCTCTAGATTTATTGGCGTATCTCCGAATATCCTGCCCTCCATTCTCAGGAAGCAGACCTTGTTGTCCTTCTGCCATGGCACATAGTCCGAGGGTCCGATATGAATATCATCATCGCACAGTGGCGTGTCCAGGATGGACTGGACCGCTTCCGTCTTGGATATCTTCTTGGACTTGAGCCTCTCGCGATTGAGCATATTTAAAAAGTCGGTGTTGCCGCCGATGTTAAGCTGGTAAGTCCTGTCCATGATGCAGGCCCGGTCCTTGAAGAGCTGAGTGAGAGCACGGTGCACAATGGTTGCGCCGATCTGAGATTTTATGTCATCTCCCACTATTGGAATCCCTGCCACCTGAAACTTCTTTGCCCATTCGGGATTAGATGCGATGAATACGGGCATGCAGTTTACAAATCCCACCCCGGCATCTAAAGCCGCCTGAGCATAGAAGCGAGTGGCATTCTCCGACCCTACGGGCATGTAGTTTACCAGGACGTCGGCACCGCTGTCGACGAGCTCCCGGGTTACATCCACCGGCTTGGCATCAGCCACAACGAACCTCCTCTCTTCAGGATAGTTTTCCATGTGAGGTGCAACGCCGTCAAAAACAGGTCCCATCTTGACCTCAACATTTTTTTGGGGAATATCAGAGTAGAAGATATTGGTGCAGTTGGGCTTGGCAAATATAGCCTGGCTCACATCCTTCCCTACCTTTCGAGCATCTATGTCAAAGGCAGCGACAACATCAATGTCACCAGCTCTATAGCCGTTGATATCATAATGCATCAGCCCAATACAACTTTCTTTACCAACATGTTTATAATATTCAATTCCCTGAACTAGGGAGCTTGCGCAGTTTCCTATGCCCGCGATTGCCAACCTTATCTTCTTCAAACTCTTTTCCCCTCCTGGGTCATGTGAAGCCTGGAGACCTGAGTTAGGATTCGGAGCTTCGTATAAAGGCAAGACATATATAACGTTATAGGCTTCGGTGAATATGGCCTGTCCCGGAATCCTATTGATCGCTCAAGTCTTATCAATCCTATAGGGATGCCGTCATGGAACGCAGAGTTTCGCTTATCTGCTCCTCCAGCTTTTCCCTGCCCTGAATGCTATCCTCATACTCAATGCTTTGTGTTTTAGGAATATCAATCAGATATTTTGAGCCTTGCGGGTGGATGAGGATGGTATCCTTGCCCAGAGTATGAGCGATGCCTAAGGCGTACATGACCTGGGGATCTGCTCCCGTCAGGTCGGCAATAATCAACGCCGCTTGATTGATAGAGCGCCATAAATCCCGGACGGCAGACTTTCCGCTTCTGATGTCCTCAGCCTCATCGCCTGCCAGCCCGCTGGCACCGATCGCCCTGAGGATCGAATCTGCATTCATTCTTGCCGCTTCATCCCCAGCTAGCAACAATAGAAGGCTTCCTGGCTGTACCGGTTGGGTGGCCTGCCCAAATATGGGACGGGTGCGTATCAAGTTTAAAAGCTGGGCCAGCCTCAGAAACTCTGCATCAAGGTGCTTTGAGGCGATCTCCTGCAATGAGCTTTTCCTTTCTTCTGTGCTCTTCTCCAGCAGATCAGCTGGAAGCTGGATCACAAAAGCATCATCAAAACCAAACTCCCACTTAGCATTGCTGGCTACCTTCTGGAGGGTCAATGATTTATCTGGTCTATTGTAGTAGCCTGTAATCCTGTTCTCCATTCTGAACTGACCCAGGATGTAAAGCCACTGAGCTTCAAGGATGAAAACCATGCTGCATGGCAGCTGAATTCTTGCTATTCCCTTCTGGAGATGGCGTTCATCGACCAGGCGATCGACGATGGCCATAAACTCCTCTGCAATTCTGTCCACTCTCTCCCTGAGCTCTGGAGGCATATCACCGCTCATAATCCTGGTAGCTTCGAATGGCATAGAAGGTAATTCAATCACCGACTTAAAGTAGGTTTCCGATAAACAGGATGGTATCATTAGAATATCATAAAAAATGAGAATATCATGAAAAGGAGCTCAATGTGGTCTGGCGGCTCTTTAGCTCCCCCCGGAGAAGATCGCTCTGACGGATAAAACTCTTTACTGGAAGCTCAAGCCTTGTGGATATGTATCCAAGAGCAGCCCTCATATCCTCGAACTCCAGTGGCTTCTGATGCATTGCATTTCTCACATTCTCCCGAACATTGAAGACCCCTAGGGGCACATAACCGGCATAGGCTTCCCTGAGGATTATCGCCCCTGCCTGCCTTCTCTCCCTCTCCAGCCCCTCCAGGACCGCCATCTTGCAGGAGTAATAGCATCCTCCCACCCGGGAGTATCCTTTCTTGCCGCCATTTGTCTCAAAATCGGAGAATATCAGCTCCTCGTTTCCCATGATGCGCAGGAATGCCTCCATCCACTCATACTGCCAGGCAGTGGGGAGGAGAAGAACGGCATAGTAGTTGTTGAGGCTGGCAAACTCCCTTATCTGGCAGCAGTCGATGATATCATAATCCCTGACCCTTTGAAGAAGACGATTGCCAAGGGCGCTGTCACAGGCGGTGATAGACCAGCGGGTAGGAACCAGCTTCCTTTTCTTTTTAATGCCCATTGCACCCACTGAGAAGGCCTTCTGGATGCTGGAGAAGGGAAGGCCACGCTGGTGAAGATCTTCCACCGCATCCGCCGCCTTCAGATCCCCATCGAAGTAAACCTTCTCTAGATCTCGATCCCACCTAGAGTTGCCGATTTCAAACCTCTCCAGAGGAGCGCTGGGACCAAAGGGCGTATGCACGTCGTCAAAGGACATGCCTTTGGGGGCCTGAATGAACTGGGCCTCGCTCTCAATGGACGAACTGGATAAGGAGATGTCGCGAAGCTTTTCTATAAAGCGATTCTCAATATCAGTTACCTTGACAGATCTCTTGCCTCTTATCAGGTTCAGCCGGTACCTTATGATCTCCTCTTGGGTTTTATTCTCCGGTATCCATGATTCAGGGTGGTCCATGACCATGGTATCTCCATGCAGGGGAGAAATCATAGGTCCGGCGAGTACTTTAGGATAATTCCAGCTGCCGATGAAGACAGAAGGTGGGGTGCTGCCATCCAGCTCCTTTCCTACCTCCTGGGAAGGGATATACATGCTGGCAGTCAGCTTCTTTAGATAGGCTTCCTTGCCCTTGATCACAAAGATCCGGTTTACTGTGATGTGAATAAAAATGTGATGGATGCAGGGCGAATGTGTTTTTCATTGATTAAAAAATTTTATATTATCATCTCAAACATATTGAAGATATGCGGACAAATACGAGTTCTTGGAGAAATATATTTTATCTGGACAGTTATCTATTTACATTCATAGGGTCAATGAATTGCAGAGATGATCCTAGATGAAATGGACTCTATTGGCAATGGCAATGCTCATGCTCCTTTGCACCGCATCGCTGGGGCAATTGACACCTTACTCCACCACCACAACTGGGGGCGCACCTACTCCGTCCACGCCCACCAGTCCTGAATCCATGGGGCTGGAGATACCGAAAACGATCACGACCTCAGGACAGTCTCCCTCTGTGCAGGAGAGCGGCCAGACCATAATAAGGTCAACCGAAGAGGCAGCCTATTCCTCCGCTCCGGAGAGCTTGAAATCGACCTCTTCCAGTCCGATCTCCACCAAAGCGACCTATCCTCAGGCGACCTATCCACCTGGAGGAATGTCTCAGAATAGCCTTTATATCTCGTATGCGTCCCAGACCGTCGCGGGCTGCAATCTTTATGCCAACCTGCCCTTATGGATGCAGATTTCGGGAAAGGGAAACATCTGGTTTTATGAGTGGTATCCCTCTGGATCGCTGGTTACAAATTATGCAGGAAATGTCTACTATCCAGGCTGGTATAAGAGATGGTTCTACGCTGATGTTCCTGGATGGCACATCCTCCAGTATTACTGCAATGGCTGGAGCAACTACGCTTATATATATGTCAACGGTCCCAGCCACTGGGTTGATCCGAGTCCTGGCCCCAGCCCGATGCCCTATCCTTATCCATATCCCTACCCGTATTACTACTCATATGATGATGGGCCGATGATATACACATATAGCTATCCGTCTTCCTCCCAGGGCCAGCCATACAATCCCTACGAATAAACCAGTAGCAAGAGATTGTGAATCTGGTTGGGCCAAATTTTTTGGGGTATTAGGATGCTTATTCGATCTCGACCAATCCTGCTCGCATAATCTTAATCTGATGGTCTCATCCGGATCCTATTCGGATAATGCTATCATGCTCACGATTACTTATTCATGATTACTTATTTATCTGCAAAGACATATTAACTGATGGTTAGTGATTTTATGAGTCTCGAACATGTGACAGGCAAGGATAAGGGCAAGATCATGCTTTATGCACTGAGCACCTGCATCTGGTGCAAAAAGACCAAGGAATTCCTATCCTCAGTTGGAGTCGCCTTCGACTATATTTACGTGGATCTTTTAAAAGGGGAGGAGAGGGCAAAGGCTATCGCAAGTGTCAAGCGATTTAATCCCAGCACCTCTTTTCCTACCCTGGTGGTCAACGATAAGGCGATCATCGGCTTCAAGGAGAAAGAGATCAAGGAGGCTCTGGGCTTATGAAGAATGATATTCAAGAGCCGACTCAAGAGGAGATCGACCGGATGCATGCCCGTCTGGCAAAGGATGCAAAGCAGGGAGGATATTACCTCAATCCGGATATCGATTTCGTCAAAGGCCTTATCAATGGATTAATTGTTAACGAGCGCCGTTACGGCTACCAAGCCTGCCCCTGTCGTCTGGCAGCAGATGACAGGTCCGAGGATCTGGATATAATCTGCCCCTGCAACTACCGAGATGCAGATATCACAGAATCTGGGGCCTGCTACTGCGCCCTATACGTCTCAAAGGCTGTGATCGAGGGCAAGCAGGAGCTGAGCTCAATCCCGGAGAGAAGGCCTCCCTTGGAAGAAAGGCAAAAATTGCAGTCACAGGGAGAGACACCGGGATCCAGAGCAGCTATCCTGGGCCAGAAGCTCTCAGTTCCCGTCTGGAGGTGCGTTGTCTGCGGCTATCTATGCGGCAGAGATGGCCCTCCGGAGGTCTGTCCCATCTGCAAAGCAGGCAAAGAGAGGTTTGAGCGATTCATTTAGAGCGGATCAGGGCTATTTGAAGCAATCAAACCGCAAAGGGGGGGTTTTCATGGCTGAAGAAAGAATAGCTGAGCTGAAGGTGGAAGGAATGATGTGCGCCGCCTGCACATCTGCTATTGAGAAAGCCCTCCAGAACCTGGATGGTGTCTCCTGGGTTCGGGTCAATCTGGGAGGAGAGACGGCGACGGCAAAGTATGATCCCAGTAAAATCAAGCTCGTTGATATCGAAAAAGCAATTCGAGATCTAGGTTACGATGTTATCGATCAGCAGACTGTGCTCAAGATAGGGGGCATGGCCTGTGCCATGTGCGTGGGAGCCATAGAAGCGGCCCTGAGAAAGCTGGATGGCGTGGTTGATGTGCAGGTAAACCTGGCGGCTGAGAAGGCCTATGTTACCTACAATCCCGGGATGGTAGGCCTGGAGGACATGAAGAAGGCCATCATCGAATCTGGCTACCAGTTCATAGGGGTTGCCGGAGAGGAGACGGAAGAGGCAGCGGAAAAGGAAAGGGAGCTGCGAGAGAAGGACCTTTCTGATAAGAAGCGGCGAATTATCATCGGCTTCGCAGCTAGCATTCTTCTCATGGCCATGATGTACATTCCTCTCCACCGGATCATCCCCTCTGGTATCTCCACTGCAGTTCCAAACTTAATGAGCTTGCTCATGCTGGTAGTATCCCTTCCCGTATTCGTCTATGTCAGCCATCCTATTTTTAAGGCGGCCACGAGAGCTCTGAGAAACAGAACACTGGACATGGATGTAATGTATGGCATGGGCATTGGCGTGGCTTATGCCTCCAGCATCCTGGGGACCTTTGGGATCGTTCTCACCCCGGATTTCATGTTCTATGAGACAGCGGTGATGCTCGCCACCTTCCTGACACTGGGCCGCTACCTGGAGGCCAACGCCAAAGGGCGCACATCCGAGGCCATCCGGAAGCTGGTTGGGCTGCAGCCAAGACAGGCCACTGTCTTAAGAGATGGACGGCAGATCGAGGTGGCAGCAGTTGAGGTAATGGTCGACGATCTGGTCCTGGTCCGGCCGGGGGAGAAGGTTCCGGCAGACGGCCTGGTGGTGGAGGGAGAAAGCTATGTGGATGAGTCCATGATCACTGGAGAGCCAGTCCCCGCTTTCAAGGCCGCCGGCGAGAAGGTGGTAGGAGGGACCATGAACAAGAATGGTTCATTGACCTTCAAGGCCACCAGGGTGGGGAAGGATACCGTCCTGGCGGGGATCATAGCACTGGTCCAGGAGGCCCAGGGCTCAAGGCCCGCCATGCAGAGGATTGCAGACCGGATAGTGGCCTACTTCATTCCCACCATTCTGGCAATCGCTGCTGCGGCTTTTGTTTACTGGTATTTCGTAGCCCACAATACCCTTCTCTTCTCTCTGACTGCGCTCATATCCGTGCTGGTGGTGGCCTGTCCCTGTGCCCTGGGGCTGGCCTCGCCCACTGCCATAACCGTGGGCATTGGAAGAGGAGCGGAGCTGGGGATTCTGGTCAAGAGCGGCGAGGCTCTAGAAGCGGCGGAGAAGCTCGATGTGGTGGCTTTTGACAAGACCGGGACTCTGACCATTGGCCGGCCGGATGTGGTCGACCTTTTCGCCTGGGAGATGGATGAGAGAAAGCTCCTGCGCCTGGCAGCGTCAGCGGAAAAGCCCAGCGAGCATCCTCTGGCCGAGGCGGTGGTGCGACGTGCGAAGGAGGATGGATTTGATCTTCTTCCGGCTGAGCAGTTTGAGGCCTTTCCCGGAAAGGGGGTCGTTGCCCGCATCGCCGGGATGAGCGTGGCTGCAGGAAACAGGATTCTCTTCGATGAGATGGATATCGCTATGCCTGACGGCCTCCTCCAGAAAGCTATTGGATATGAGGAGGAGGGAAAGACGGCCATGCTAGTGGCTGTGGACGGAAAGGCGTCCGGAGTTTTGGCCATATCCGACAGGCTCAAGGATTCATCTGCTTATGCAGTCGAAGAGCTGAAAAAGATGAATCTTGAGGTGGTGATGATCACCGGCGACAATCCTCGCAGCGCGGCCAGAGTGGCAGAGAAGATCGGCATTCAGAAAACTCTTTCGGAGGTTCTGCCCGAGGAGAAGGCCCATGAGGTCAGAAGGCTGAAGGAGGCGGGTAGCCGGGTGGGCTTTGTAGGGGATGGCATCAATGATGCTCCCGCTCTTGCGGAAGCTGATGTGGGGATTGCCATAGGCAGCGGCACAGATGTGGCCATTGAGACCGGTGATATCGTCTTGATGAAAGACGACCTTCTGGATGCTGTGGCTGCCATTCAGCTCAGCCGCAAGGTCATATCCAGGATCAAGCTGAACATCTTCTGGGCCTTCGCCTACAATGCCCTGCTGGTTCCGGTGGCTGCGGGGGCTCTCTATCCGCTCTATGGCATCACCTTCCGGCCGGAGCTGGCCGGCCTTGCCATGGCCCTCTCTTCTGTGACTGTGGTCACCCTCTCTCTGCTGCTCAAGAGATATATACCGCCAGCAACGAAAAAGAAAGCAATCAGGATTACGGGCACTGGAGGATGAGGAAGATGGCAATAGATCCCATATGCAAGATGGCGGTGGACGAGAAGACGGCGAAGCTGGTGAGCGAGTACAAGGGCAAGAAGTATTACTTCTGCGCTCCGGGGTGCAAGAAGGCCTTTGACCAGAATCCGGAGAAGCATCTGGGTGGAGAGATGGTCAAGGGCGGGGGAGGCGGCATCAGGTGAAGGGGCCAAAGCGCATTATTAATAGAGTAGAGCCTTTGATCTCCTTTGATTCGGCAGTGTCAGAGGCGTCTTTCTTCCATCTGGATTGATTCTTCTCATGGAAATGCGATTCACACTACCACTTCAGCCACAAAAGTCTCACTAATTCCGTCTATCTCTATGGATTCCCGGCCAAATGTCTCGATGTGGAATTGAATGGCAGACTTGACATCGGCAAGGGCTTCTCCATATGTATCGCCCTCTCCAATTACGATACCCTTGATGCCGATAGGATAGGCAACATAACCGTCCGGATGCATTTCTATTATTATCTTTATCGGCTGCATCTGTCATGTAGGTTGCATTCTTAGAAAATAAAATTATGCCCACTATTGGTGGCCAGGAAGGAGTGGGCCTTATCGTCATTTGAGCTCAGTCTCTTGGATTCTTTTGCCCCACGCTTTCATAGGGAGATACGGCTTTAGCCAGTGAGCGTGCGTATGGATGTATTCGCCTAGACCTCTCTCTCCTTCTCCGCCAGCCCCAGCACATTCAGTAATCCCAGAAGGTTCTCCCTGGATAGCGATCCGTCCGAGACCTTCTTTAGAACCTCTTTGGCATTGAAGGCCACCCCTAAGCCGGCATTCTTGATCATCAGGCAGTCGTTGGCCCCATCCCCCACTGCAACGATGTTGTCCGGGCTGATCTTCTCCCGCTCGGCAAGATCATAGATGATCCGCCCCTTGGCCTCGGCATCGATGATCTCCCCTTTGATCTCCCCGGTTAGCACCCCGTCTTTGATCTCCAGGTCGTTGGCAAAGGCATAATCGAATCCCAGGCGTTCCTTGAGCACATCCGTAAAGAAAGTGAATCCGCCGCTGATTAAGGCGATCTTGTATCCCACCTGCTTTAAGTGGTGGATGAGCTCCTCAGAGCCTGGGGTAAGCTGCAGGTCGGCAGCGATCTCCTGCAGAGTGGATAGGGGCATTCCCTTCAAGAGGCGCACCCTCTGGCAGAGGGATTCCTTGAAGTCCATCTCACCGTTCATCGCCCGGTCAGTGATTGCCTTGACCTGCTCGTCCACGCCGGCAAAGCTGGCCAAGCGATTGATGATCTCGAAGTCCACAATGGTCATGTCCATATCGAAGACGATGAGCCTCTTCTCTTTTCGGGATCTGCCCAGCTCCTGGATAAACACATCCAGCCCCAGGCCTTCGCACTCCTTCTTAAGCTGTGATCGGCAGTCGTCCGCAGTGCAGTCGGCAAAGTCCATCAAAAACTCGATGGAGATCAGCTCCCCTCGGGCGGTGACCGAGGCCCTCTCCAGGTTGACACCATTCCTGGCGGCCACCTCCGCCACGTCGCGAATGATCCCCGGCCTGTCTTTGGCGAGAATGGTGACGATATACAGCTCTTTAGCGGTCTGGCGCCGGCCCTGATGCTTCTCCAGGGGGAGGAAGGAGAAGTCAAGGGATAGGTTCCTGGCATTCTTTTGGTACCATTCCTCCAGCTGGCCAGGGGTGATGTCCGCAGAGGCAAAATCAGCTACCACTGTCATGATGCAGATTCCCTGCATCACCTTCTGATCCATATCCACGATGTTCACATTCTGAAGAGCAGGCTTATTCAGAATGTCGCGAATAAGACCGGGTCTGTCCCGGCCCATGAAAGATATGACCCAGAGATCATCGGTCAGAGGGCACAGTCCCCCTTTTTCAGTGGTTGCATCGCTCTCACACTCGTCCTCTGATGCCTGCATCTCTAGCCTAAATACCTTTTCGGGCAAAAGGAGGGGAGGTAGGCGAATGAGGGGATTTGAGCTGCAATATTGAAGGGAATAAAAAAAATGAAAAAATCAATCATTTCCTATCCTTTTTAGTAGCCAGCCCATGTTCTGCCCCAGGGTCCGCATGGTCGCCAGCCCCTCTTCGTCCCTCTCTACATCCTTCTCTGCAAAGCCCATGCCTATGTTCCAGTAGCTTGACCCGGCGATGATCATCTGGCTGATCAGGAAGAGGTGGTTGATGGAGTCGAAGACGTGGATCGCCCCTGCCCGGCGAACGGCCACCACCGCCGCCCCCACCTTGCGCTTGAACATATATCCATTGGCCATGGCCACAAAACCGGCCCGATCGATGAGGGCCTTGGTCTCGGGAGTGAGGTCGGCAAAATAGGTGGGCGAGCCGATTATGATCCCGTCCGCTGCGGCCATCTTCTGGATGCACTGATTTATCATGTCCTTGTCCTGAATGCACCGGCCGTTCTTTTTCTCTTTGCATTTGAAGCAGGCTTTGCAGCCAGCCAGGGGGCCTATAAGGTGCACCAGCTCCGTCTCAATCCCCTGGCTCTCCAATTCCCGGAGGACCGCTGCCAGTAGGGTGGCGGTGTTTCCATCCTTGCGGGGGCTGCCGTTGAATGCTACTACCTTCATGGATTCAGACCTCCTCCAACTGATAGTCCTTCCTGCCCAGACCTATCCTCTCCCCGTAATCCATCTGAATGATTCCCATAGTGCTCTCCCAGATCCCCAGGAACTTATCCTCACCAGGCTCAAGATTCCTCTCCAAAAGGGTATTTTTCAGGCCAGCCTGCCGGTTTACCAGGTCATAGCTGGCCTGATCTATGGCTACAGGATCCTTTGAGGCCAGGATGCCGATATCCGGCACAATGGGGGTGTCGCTCCAGGGCACGCAGTCGCAGTCAGGGGTGATGTTGAGAAGGAAATTAAAAAATCCCACCTTACCCTCCTTTCCGGTCACTGCCCCCAGGGCATACTCCACCATCCTCTCCATGAATGGCGGCACCTCCACAATCCAGTCGAAGTCCAGGGCATGAGCAGGGCAGAGGCGCAGGCACTTGCCGCAGCCGGTGCACAGGCTGTAGTCGATCTGGGTTATCTTCTTTTTCACAGTGATGGCCTGGTTGGGGCAGCCATCTGCACAGGCCCGGCAGCCTTCACATAGCTCGGCATTGAATATGGGCCGGGCGGAATGCTGGTCCGATTTCCCGAGGGCGGGGGCACAGCCCATCCCCAGGTTCTTGATCGCCCCTCCAAAGCCGGCGGGCAGGTGGCCTTTGAAGTGGGATACTACTATCATGCTCTGGGCGGAGGCGATCTCACCGGCAATTTTGACCCGCTGGAAGTGCTTTCCGGAGATGGCCACCTCCCGGTAGTTGTCTCCCTGCAGGCCATCGGCGATGATCACCGGCGCTCCGGCCACCGTCCGGCCAAAGCCGTGCTCCTCTGCGGTCTGCAGGTGGCGGACGGCATTGGAGCGGCTGCCTCCGTAAAGGGTATTGGTGTCGGTGAGAAAAGGCTGTCCTCCTGCAGATCTGATCTTATCGGCCACGGGTCGAACCAGGACGGGATTTACATAAGAGCTGTTTCCCTGCTCTCCGAAATGAATCTTGATCGCTGTCAGGTCTCCTTTCTTCATGATATAGGGAAATCCTGCAGCATCAAAGAGCCGCAGGATCTTGTTTTGCAGATTGTCCTCCGGGCTTCTCGCTCTGACCCCGGCAAAAAAGACTGTGCTTTTCAATTCCTGCCACCACCAGATTAGGTATGGTATTATGTTGGCAGTAGAAGAATTTGGTGGTGGGGCAAAGAATTAGAAATCAGGCTCGTGGATGCTCAGCAATGACAGAATCTCTCTCGTGCTGAGGACTCGTAGCTTCTCCGCTATTCCTCTCTTTATCTTATGATCAATCTGGTCGATATCTTTCTCCTCTAGCTCGCTGTCCTTAAGAAGATCATCGCAGATCATGGAGATAAATACGTCATTTTTTATATCAGTTGATATCTGACGTTCTATCCTTCTCTTCACAAGAGCATTAAGCTCTTTATTCGCTTTTATTTTAAACTCTAATTCTTTGGGAATATCGACTTCAATAGACATTTTAAATCATAGACATATAGTC
>Ga0208694_1001100_pt1 | contig 35119 bp, 30 predicted proteins | sample AD_UKC078_MetaG_FD_184442 | JGI IMG/M metagenome (GOLD analysis project Ga0208694, IMG submission 184442) | Active sludge microbial communities of municipal wastewater-treating anaerobic digesters from USA - AD_UKC078_MetaG (SPAdes) (version 2) | ecosystem: Engineered > Bioreactor > Anaerobic >...
TAACGCCCGGCATGCCTGGGGATACCAGCTCGGTAGCCGTGGTTCGAGATTTCTTTAGCCAATAACCGTGTAATCCACCTCGTTTTTCTGCAATCCCGGCGTTGTACATCACCTGGAAAACATTCTTTCAGGCACAGTATAATTGTGTTGACCATGGCTACCACCCGGCCGGCTTATTTAACCCTGCTTGAATCAGGAGAATTATTCCAGCGTGTCAGGAAAGCTCACGAGCACCTGGCATCCTGCGATGTCTGCCCGCTGCGCTGCGGTGTGAACCGTTTGACGGGTGAGCTGGGGATCTGTCAGACCGGCGTCCTGGCACAGGTGAGCAGTTACGGACCCCACCCGGGTGAAGAACGCCCACTCAGCGGATGGCGCGGCTCGGGAACGATCTTCTTTGCGCGCTGCAATTTGCGCTGTGTTTTCTGCCAGAATGCCGATATCAGCCAGCTTTCTGCCGGGCGTGAAGTCAACGCGGGTGAATTGGCGGAGCTGATGCTGGACTTGCAAAAGCGGGGCTGCCACAACATCAACCTGGTTTCACCCAGCCACGTGATTCCGCAAATCTTAGCAGCGATTGAGATTGCTGCAGGCAAGGGGCTGGAACTCCCAATTGTGTACAACACCGGCGGGTATGACTCCCTCGAGATGCTGGCTCTGCTGGAAGGCGTTATCGATATCTACATGCCGGATATGAAATACGCTGACCCGGACCTGGCTTTTAAATATTCCCGCGTTAAGGATTACCCACGCATCAATCAGGCTGCGGTTTTGGAGATGCAGCGTCAGGTGGGCGATTTACAGATCGACGAACGCGGCCTTGCCTGGCGGGGTTTGCTGGTACGGCACCTGGTGCTGCCGGAGGGTCTGGCCGGCAGTGAAGCGATCTTCAAGTTCCTGGCGGAAAAGGTCTCTAAAAATGTCTACCTCAATATCATGGCGCAGTACCGTCCGGCATTCAAAGTGCGGGGATTGCCGGGAAGCTATCCGGAATTAAACCGAACCATCCACCCGGGCGAGTACCAGGCTGCAATTAATGCGGCTAAAAAGCTTGGCTTGACTCGGTTAGATTAATAACCCCAAAGCAAAGCGGGAACTTTTACCGTTCCCTGATTCCAAATCCCTGTTTTCAAATTCTTACTGCCTGATCCCTCAATTCAACAGGTACGCCAGGCACCAATCAGCCGTAGCAATAAGCGCTTCGGTGTGGGTGCGTTCATAATTGTGAGAAGCATCAACCCCCGGCCCGATCAGGGCTACCGCTACATCACCGCCTGCACGCCAAAAAGCACCGCCATCCGATCCATAAAAGGGATAAATATCAACTTTATAAGGAATGCGGTATTCTTCCGCCAGGGCACGCAGGCGCTGGCTGAGCCCGTGATGATAGGGCCCACCTGAATCTTTAACGCATAGAGTGGCATGAAATTCATCCGAGGTTTGCCCGTCGCCCACTGCGGCCATGTCGACTGCCACCAGCTCGCTCACCTGGGGTGGAATCCCGGCTGCTGCACCATGACCGACCTCTTCGTAATTGCTGATGTGCAGGACCGTGTTCACTTTGGGTTTTTTGCCAGCAGCAGCGATGGCTTTGGCTGCGTAGATCACGCAGGCCACGCAAGCTTTATCATCCAGGTGTCGTGAGCGGATAAAACCCTCCGTTTTCTCCACCCGGGGGTCAAAGGCGACAAAATCGCCGACCTCGATTCCTAAATCCAGGGTATCCAAATCGCTCTTTGTGCGTGCATCCAGGCGCACCTCCATATTGTCATCGCTGCGCTCTGATTTACTCACATCCTGGCCGTGGATATGAGCAGAAGCTTGGGTGATAAGCAGGCTGCCCCGTAGAATATCTCCAAAGCGGTTGAACACGCTCACGCCCTCACCTTCAACGGTGTTCCAGGCAAAACCGCCCAGTTTGGTCAACTTAAGTCTGCCGTTGTATTTAATGTCTTTAACCATCGCGCCCAGGGTGTCCACATGGGCGGTTAATGCGCGCCAGGGGCCCTCCGTCTCGCCAGGAAGCGTGGCGACCAGGGCACCTTTGCGGGTTCTTTCCAGTACGATTCCTGGCAGTTGGGCGAGTTGTTCTTCGCAAAGTTGAATCGCCTGCTCGGTGAAGCCGGTAGGGCTGGGCGTCTCCAGGAGTTCAGTCAGAAAGCTGATCATCCCGTTCAGGTCAAGTTCAGGTAGGTTCATAATTCTCCATTCTGCTCTTCAAATTGTGTTATTTTTTCCCGCCAGTCGTCGGGCAGGGGAATGCTTTTTCCAGTTTGGGGGTCGTAGGTAACCACCACACAGGTGCCGCGAGCCAGGGGGGTGTGCTCTGGCGCTGTTTCGATTAAAAAAGCCATGGTAAAACTCTTATTGCCCAAACGTGTTACCCGCAGTCCAACTCTGATCGCCTGCCCAAAGAGGATGGGCACCAGATAATCAATATCGATATGCGCAACGACCATGCCGGTTTGCATTGCGTGGTCGGGGCTCCAGATTCCAGCTCGCTGATAATAGTCAAAGCGAGCGCTCTCGAGGTAGGTCAGGTAGACGGCATTGTTGACGTGGGCTAGCGGATCCAGGTCTGCAAAGCGCACGTCAATGGGGTGGTAATAAGTGTAGTTTTCATTAATGTTCATAAGTGGCATCCAGGTTGATTGATATAGATTCACTGTGTCAGTGCTACCAGGCGGGCAGTCATCAAATCCGTTGCAGTTAAAAACGATTAACTGGGCACCTATCTGCATGGATAACCAACGGCTATTCTCGCGCTTTCAAGCGCATTGCCTGGTATGGCTTTAGTATAATCCCCAAACCATATTCCTGGTGCTTCCATTAAGGTTTCAAAAGGCAAGCTTGACATCCTGCGAGACTCTTATAAAAATCTCTCGACGCCAATTCTCAAGGTGACCCTTAACAGACAAATTGGTTTTTATAATTTAATGTAATAATTCTGACTAAATTCGAATTAGAAAGCTTATAAAAAAAGGAGTTCAAGGCATCCCTTCGCAAGATTTCAAGTCAAAATGGAAGCAGTGAAACCATGGTCTGCAGTACCCATTGAACGGACGTCGACTTCCCTTTTCGTTATCCATGTGATATACTCATGCCGCTGAAAAATTATACCAGCAACACGATTTCACACGTCTCCGGATTTGCCTTGCGTGCTCATAGGATGAGTGATGGGCAATTTAGAAGGAGGCGGAGGTTAAAACGCAAAGGAGATAAATAAACCATGTCACCCGTTGTTACAATGAAAGCGCTCCTCGAGAGCGGAGTCCATTTTGGACATCACACCAATAAGTGGAACCCTAAAATGCGTCCTTACATCTTTACAGAACGTAATGGGATTCACATCCTGGACCTCCAGAAAACCGTTAATCTACTGGATGAAGCCTACGACTTTGTACGCGACCAGATTATTGCGGGCGGAACGATTTTGTTTGTCGGTACCAAGCGGCAGGCACAAGAGACCGTCTGTGAAGAAGCGGAACGTTGCGGCATGCCCTATGTCAACGAGCGTTGGCTGGGCGGAACCATTACCAACTGGATGACCATCCAGCAGCGTATCTTTGAATTGGAACGGCTTGAACGCATGCGCGATAGTGGCGAGCTGGAACAGTTGACCAAGAAGGAAGGCCTGATGATTTCGCGGGAAATTGCCCGCCTGGAAAAACGCCTCAGCGGTATTCGCAATATGAGGGGCCTGCCGACCGTCCTGTTTGTGATCGATGTGATGAGGGAAGACACCGCGGTCCATGAAGCAAATCTGAAAAACATTCCCGTGGTTGCCATGGTGGATACCAACTGCGATCCGAAGGGTGTCGATTACATCATTCCCTCCAACGATGATGCCATTCGCGCCATCAAATTGATTGTGGGAAAGATCGCCGATGCGGTGATGGAAGGCAAAGCCATCCGAGGGAAGGATATTGAAGAAGAGGATCTTCGCGCGGAACCAATGCCTGTTGGGCTGAGTCGCTATGTTGACAGCGATGAAGAGCTAGAAGATGCCGACTTGTTGGGCGAATCCACCCTCAAGTATCTTGATTTATCAAAAACCACCAAAGACAGCGAGTTAACAGAAGAACCTGGCGATGAGCTTGAGGACGAGGTCTTTGAAGAACTTGAGTTGACCCCAGAAGATGAACAGCCGTTTGATGCCGAACCGGATGAGCCCGCTGAAACAGGTGAACTCGAAGAAGGCGAAGATGTGCTTGAGGCGTCAGAGGAAGACGCAATCGCTGACGACGCGGAAGAAAACTAAATGACAGCACTGAATGATAGGATGAATTAAGATGGAAATTACAACTGAAATGATCAAAGAATTGCGCAAAGCCACCGGTTGCGGCATTCTTGACTGCCGGGCTGCACTGCGTGATGCCGATGGAGATTTTGATAAAGCGGTGATTGTCTTGCGGGAAAAAGGACTGGCTAAAGCTGCCAAACGCGCCAATCAGGAAGCAGCAGAGGGCGTAATTGAGGTGTATTCTCATGGCGAAGGTCGCTTAAAGGTGATGGTTGAAGTCAACTGTGAAACCGATTTTGCCAGCCTTTCGCCTGATTTTCGGGAACTGGCACATGAAATAGCCCTGCATATCGCAGCAGCAAACCCGCTTTACCTTAATGAAGAGGACATTCCACAGGCAGACCTCGATCGTGAAGCGCATATTGCAACCGTTCGCGCGAAGGATGAGGGTAAGCCGGAACATATCATCCCCAAAATTGTTGAGGGATTTTTGAAAAAATTCAAGCAGCAGACCGTGCTGGTGAACCAGGCTTATGTGCGCGATGAGAGCATGACCGTACAGGACCTGATTAACCAGACGGTGAGCAAACTTGGCGAAAAGATCGTCGTACGGCGCTTTGTTCGCTGGGAGCTTGGCTCTGCATCTGATCCGGTTGAACAGGGGCAGGATCAAGATCAGGAGTAAAACATTCAAAGCCAACCGCAAGGTTGGCTTTATTTTATCAAGAACTTAAATCATAAAGGAGGGCAGATGGCCACAAACAAAAATGGGCTTGCTTACCAACGAATCCTTTTGAAATTAAGCGGTGAGGCTCTGGCAGGTGAAGAAGGCCTCGGGATCAGCCCCGATCGGGCAACGGATATCGCTCAGAGGGTCAAACAAGTGCATGAAATGGGCGTTGACGTGGCAATTGTGATCGGTGCCGGCAACCTGTGGCGCGGTCGCACCGGACTGAACGCCGGCATGGACCGGGCGACCGCCGATTATATGGGGATGCTGGCTACTGTGATGAACGCGCTGGCATTGATGGATGCTTTTGAGCGCATCAACTTGATGACCCGCGTTCAATCTGCGATTGAGATGCGTTCTGTAGCAGAACCCTATATTCGGAGGCGGGCAATTCGCCACCTGGAGAAAAACCGCGTGGTGATCTTTGGCGGCGGCACCGGAAACCCTTTTTTCTCCACCGATACCGCCGCGGCACTGCGCGCCATGGAAATCGGTGCGGATGTATTGATCAAGGCGACGAAGGTCGATGGGGTTTACGATAAGGATCCCAATCAACATGTGGAGGCGAAAAAATTTGAGCACCTGTCCTATATTGATACCCTCAACCGGCGCCTGGAGGTGATGGACAGCACGGCAATCTCACTGTGTATGGAGAATAAACTCCCAATCCTGGTGGTAAATTTATGGGATGAGAAAGCACTGGCGAAGGCTTTACTCGGCGAAAAGGTCGGCACATTGGTCGACGAAGGCTAAAGGACCTGACAGATCAGGCTTGCGTGTTTGTTGATGCTCATTTTGAGAGTGGCTTCCCGTTTGACGGGCAGTTTTTCTTAACAGGATCGTAGACTTTTTTCTCCTTATGCATGTACAGTTCATCTTTGCCAGGAGTGATTGGGGTCAGACAAAACCTTGTATGAGCGCTAAAATGCGGTTAACGGGTAAGGCCAGATGTTCTACGCACAAGGTAGACGAGATAAAGCTTTTGTTGTATGCTTAATAATCGAAAATGTAATCAAGCCTTGGAGGAAGAACATGATCAAAGACACCTTGAGAGAAGCAGTCGAGAAAATGCAATCTGCTCTGGATTCCTTGGAGGAGGATCTGTCTGCAATTCGTACGGGACGGGCATCACCAGCGTTGATTGAGAGGCTGCCTGTCGATTATTATGGCGCCAACACGCCCCTGATTCAGCTTGCGTCGATCAGCGTTCCCGAACCACGCCAACTGCTGGTTCGCCCCTTTGACCCTGCAACGCTGAAGAACATTGAGCGCGCTTTCCTGGTCTCGGATCTGGGTCTGACCCCCAATAGCGATGGAAAAGTGATTCGCCTTTCGCTGCCTCAATTGACTGAAGAACGCCGCCGAGAACTGGTACGCATGGTCAACAACCGGATGGAAGAAGCTCGAGTCCGTATTCGCAATACCCGACGTGACCTGATCCGCGATTTGCGAGAATTCGAAAAAGAAGGATTGTTATCTGAGGACGACCAGGCGCGCGGCGAGAAGGAGCTTCAGGAGCTGACCGATAAAATGATTAAAAAGGTTGATGAAATCGGTGCACGTAAAGAAACTGAGATCATGGAAGTGTGATGATTAATGACCACTAACGAAGCCCCCTCCAGGTTTTCAAAAGTTCCCAGGCACGTAGCCATCATCATGGATGGCAATGGTCGTTGGGCTCAGGAACGTGGTCTCCCTCGCATGGCAGGTCATCGCGCCGGGACGGAAAATTTACGCACCATTATTCGCGCCATTGCCAAACTGGGCATTGAGTACCTGACATTGTATGCATTTTCTACTGAAAACTGGTCCCGCCCAAAAACAGAGATCGCCGGATTGATGCATATCCTTTCAGAGGTGATCGACCGTGAAATTGAAGAATTGCATGCGGAAGGCGCCCGCCTGATCCACATTGGTCACCTGGATGGGCTGTCAAGCACGCTGCAAAACAAAGTTCGCGCGGCGATCGAACTGACCAGGCACAACCAGCGCATCAATATCGTGCTGGCGTTTAACTACGGGGGACGGGATGAGATCATCCATGCCATCAAGCGGATGCTGGCGGACCGGGTGAACCCGGACGACGTGAACGAAACCCTGGTGAGCCATTACATGTTCACCGCTGAGATCCCCGACCCGGACCTGGTGATTCGCACCTCTGGCGAGCAGCGCACCAGCAATTTCCTCACCTGGCAGACGGTTTATTCAGAGTGGATCTTCCCCAAGGTCTACTGGCCTGATTTTAACGAAGAAGAATTACAAAAAGCCGTCGATGAATATGCCCGGCGCGATCGGCGGTTTGGTGGACTAAAAGAAGCCTGAGGTTGTAACCAATTTCCCGATGTTGTCCCAACGTGTCAATGCGGCGCTGGTATTTATTCCCCTGGTATTAATCCTGATCTATCTTGGGGGCTGGGCGTTTAACCTGTTCATTTTGTTAATCCTGCTGGTGGCAACCTATGAATTCACGCGCCTATTTAAGGAAATGGGGCATCAGCCTTCACTGGTGATGCTGCTGCTGGGTGTCGCCCTGTTTGTTGTTCAGCGCTGGACTTTGGATGACGCTTATCTCGTGCCTTTGTTGACCCTCCTCGTACTGGCGAACACGATTAATGGATTGGTCGAATATGAACGCGGTCGCGATGGCGCCGCCCTGGGCTTTGTCATCAACCTGGCTGGGATTCTTTACCTTGGCTGGGTGGGCGGGGGGATGATCTCCCTGAGGGCTTTAGAAAATGGGCTCGGTTGGATGCTGACTGCGCTCCCATCCGTATGGCTGGCTGATTCAGGCGCGTATTTTATCGGTAGCTGGCTGGGAGTAAAGAAAATGTCCCCGCGTCTCAGCCCCAACAAGACCTGGGCTGGACTGGCGGGCGAGGTGGTAACCGGCACCCTGTTTGGATCCCTGCTGGTGTTGCTCTGGCGCTCTGTGGGGTGGCTGCCTGCGGTGACACCTTTATGGCAGGGAGCGGTGATGGGTTTCGTGTTGGCTTTGGTCTCAGCAGCGGGAGATTTACTGGTGAGTCTGTTTAAACGAACAGCGAAGGTAAAGGACACAGGCAATCTGATCCCCGGTCATGGCGGCATCCTGGACCGGATCGATAGCTGGATCTGGGCAGCCCTGATTGGTTATCATCTCGTCCAGCTTTTTGCTGTCATCTGAGGTGGACGCCAATTAATTAATTCCAGAAACCAGCGCTTTCACTGCTGGATGTGGCATGCAGCCAATCCCGGCTATTTCAAGTTTAGTTTGTAAATTCCGCCGCCGATCATATCCGCGATGTAAATTTCACCCTGTTCATCTTCGCCAAAGGCGCTGATCATGAAACTCGTGCTGGTCAGCAGTGCCTGTTTCCAGGTGTCACCGTCCCTTTGCAGTCCCCAGATACTGCCGCTGCAAAAATCTCCAAAAATATACACGCCTTCGAGGGCAGGAATTTCATCGCCCCGGTACACATACCCCCCGGTAATGGAGCAATTCGGAGAAGAGGAATTTGGATAAACATGCACTGGCAGGATTAACCCGTCTGGATCGCAGGAAACGGATCCATAGCATTCTTTTCCTTCCAGGATGTTCCAGCCATAATTTTGTCCGCCGCCGCTGCCTGCTGGCTGGTAATTGATCTCTTCCCAGCGATCCTGACCGACATCGGCGATGTAAAGATCGCCGTTTTCACGGTCAAAGGAAAAGCGCCAGGGGTTTCGCAATCCCAGAGCCCAAATTTCGGGGCGATATTCGGGATCGTCGCGAAAGGGGTTGTCTGCAGGGATTAAATAAGCAGATGGGTAGTTTATCCCTGCGCCATTGAGGCAATTGAAATCCCAAATGATCGTGTTCGATCCCGAGCCGGGTTTGTAAATGCTGGTTTCCATTTCGACATCAATCCGCAACAGCTTGCCATTTAATGAAGCGGGGTTCTGGGCGTTTCCAAAGGGGTCACCGCCGCTGCCGCCATCGCCGACGCCGATATACAGGTAACCATCGGGGCCAAACGCCAGTTGCCCCCCATTGTGGTTCTGGTATTGTGGGTGGGGGAAGGTTAAAATCTGTTCTTCGGAATTGGGGTCAGCCAGGTTGGGGTTTTCGGTGGTAAAAAACCGGGAAAGGACGTTATCGCCAGTGCGCATGGTGTAATAGACATAGAAATAGCCTTTTTCGGCATAATCAGGCGGAAAAGCCAGCCCAAGCAAGCCTTGTTCATTGCCGCCGCCCGAAGCAGGGGAAGCAACCCGGTCTCGGATGTCTAAAAAGGATGTCTCAACCCGTTGAGCTTCCAGGATCAAGATTTGCCCCTGTTGTTCAACGATAAACAGGCGCCCGCTGCCATCCGCGGCGTGGGCAATGCCAACCGGTCGCTCCAGACCGGCTGCCACCAGTAGGGGTGAAATTTCAGGTAAATTCGATTCATCCTGGGCGAAAGCCGGCAGTTGGGGCAGGAGCAGAGAAAATATTCCTGTGCCAACCACCGCAGTGATGAGAATGAAAGCAATCGCCATCCCTGTTTTAGAAAGACTGAAAGGCTTGATCATCTTGGTGTCCTTAATTAAATTTTCAAACATATACGATAATTATAGTCTTAATTATCTTAAATACCAAATCTGTGATAAGGACAGCGCTTGCCCGTCTTTTCTGGGATTAAGCGAGAATCACCCCCCTTAGCGTCAAAATTTTTCGGGAATCTTCAAGCGTGAAGAGCCAGCTTGTTGGTCTCTGTTTGCCGGGCTGGGAAATAAAAAAATACCCTCGGTGCGATTCGAACGCACAACCTACTGCTCCGCAAGCAGTTGCTCTATCCATTAAGCTACGAGGGCATCAATCAGAATTTGAATTTTATTCCATATGCCGTCCCCGGTCAAGGGCAGCGGCTCGCGAGGTGTAAGAAAATTGTTAAAAGGAGCGATGTACGCTTGCCAATCGATTTGAAGAGGACTATAATTTTTTTGGTTAACAATCAGGAAGTTAAAAATGCCTACTTATACCTATCATTGCGAAAATTGCGGCGTGCGCTTTGACCAATTTCAGAAGTTCACCGACGACCCTCTGACCGTCTGCCCGGAGTGCAACGAACCGGCTTTGCGGAAAGTTTACCAACCCGTGGGAATTGTGTTCAAAGGCAAGGGTTTTTATGCAACGGACAACCGATCGCCCTCTGGTCAAACCTACCATAGCGATCGGGAGGATTCAGGCAAAAAGGAAACCGAGAGCAAACCAGAATCCAAACCAGAATCTAAATCTGAAGCCAAGGCTGAAAAAGCAAAGTCATCTGAAGCTTGAGAAATAATTGATTAAACATGAAAAGAGAGGCTGCCTTTTTAGACAGCCTCTTTGTTAATGACGTAGCCCCCCTCCCTTCACAAAATCTCAAATTTCTAATCCCAGATTCCTAAACTCTGTAGCTCATTTTTCGCCACCCACCAGTCAGGGTGCCATTTTAAAGCCTCGCGGAAATCATTAATCGCGCCGTTAGTGTCGCCCAAAGCCAATCGAGCACGTCCACGCCACACCCAGGTTTCTTCGATGGCGGGTTCCGCAGATGATTTCAGTACCATATTAGCTAAATCGATCACGACCTGGTAACGTCCTGTGTAATAATAGGCAAAATACGCTCCAGTGGAATACCAGAACAGTCGATATGGTGGCGGGTCAAGCTCATTGTACACGACAAAGGCTTGATCAAAAGCCTGGGCAGCGCCATAGTAATCTTGCAGGTTTACCAAGCTGGTTCCCACGTTATACCAGCCGAAAAACAACTCCTGCCCGCTAAGGTAGTCTAATTCCATTCGAGCTTTATCAAGAGCATGCTGCAAATTGGAGGCTTCATCGGCATGTGGACCAAGAAGCTCAAACACCCTACTTTCTTGCTCGGGTGGATAGATAATGATATAGATGTAATTGAAAGCGCGCCAATGCCGTTCAACACGTTCATAGCTATTGATTGCATTGGGGATACCGGGGTAGGTGTCCTGTACGATATAAACTTCCCGATCATCGTCGTATCCGGTGATAACGTTATAATGTCCCATCCAACCGTCTTTTGGGATTTCTTCCAGGTAACCACGCTCAATCAGCACCGGGAAACCCGCAGCCACGAATTTTTTTATGGTTTCACGATCACCGCCCCAGCGTAGCACAGCGCCCAGGTGAGTTTGAGTGCGAACAAAATCTACCATTTCATAAGGCATGACGTTTCTGTCATTTATTTTTGGCTTTAACCATGCTGCTGTCACCGTCTGATTACCTTCCCAGCCCCAATAAGTCAGCGCGATGGAGAGGTTAGTCGGCCCGCAATTGTTGAAACTCTGCTTTTCATAAATCACACCTTCTAATTGAATAGCTGATGGGAGTGGGGTGGCTGTAGGGGTGGGTGTTTGTGTCTCTGTTGGTGTTGGAGAGACAAAATTTGTGGGCGTTACTGAAGGTTGTACGGTAGCGGTGGGAAACGCTTCGGTGGCTGTAGACGTCAGTACAATTGTGCTCATCATCTCTTGTTGACCTGGGATAAAAATTTTCTCGTCAGGACGGTAGAAATAATTGTAAATATTTCCTCGTAGTAAAGCGAGCCGCCAGGAAAGGCGATTATGGACCGGAGGGAGGAAATAAATGGCTAATAATAATGCGCTGGTGGCGATAATGATCAATACGATCATTAATATCTTGCTGAGCTTGGCGTTTGGCATAGTTGAGATTATATCCTTTAGAGAAATTTATGCAAAATTGCGTATGCAGCCTGTAATTACGCAGTAATTCGCCCCCTTTTAGGGGCTAACCCCCAGGTTATTAAGTTCTGCCAGTGCTGCCTCCCATCCCGGGTGGAATTTTAAGGCAGTATGAAAATCATCAATAGCACCATCAACATCACCCAGCGCAAGGCGAGCGCGACCGCGCCATAGCCAGGTTTCTTCAATTTCTTGAACGCCTGAATTCACAATTGTAAAAGTCGCCAGGTTAACCACGTCCTGGTAGCGACCTGTGTAATAATAGGCTGCGTATGGGCCAGTTTGATACCAGGTCATCCGCCAGGGACGCGCCGCTGATGGGATGGTGGGGTAAACCACATGATAAGCGTGGTCGTAGGCTTGGGCGGCGGCGAAATAATCACCCAGGTTCACCCGGCTGGTGCCCAGGTTGAACCATGCGAAAAATAGATCGCGGCCATCAAGCTCGTTAATGGCTTCCTGCGCTATCTCCTCGGCGTGCTAGAGATTGAAGTGCACATCGGCATGCGCTCCAAGGATCGACAGGACTTCCGGCTCGCGTTCAGGGGGAAAGATGACCACGTAGATGTGATTGAACGCCCGCCAGTAGCGGTAATGATCAACATAAGCCAGGGGATAATCCGCCATAACAAAAGAATCCTGCAAGATGAACCTTTCGCGGCTGTCATCATAACCGGTGATGACGCCATAATGCCCGGTCCAATCCTCATTCGGGCGAACATCGCCCATATCACGCTCGATGATCACGGGAAACCCAGCAGCAATGAACTGCTTGAGGATGTGTGTATCACCGCCGGAGCGCACCAACGCATCCAGGTCGGTGTGGATTTTAACAGCCGCAGCCATTTCCTCGGGCATGATGTTGCGATCATCCGGATGAGGGCGCAGCCAGGGACGGGTTGTCTCTTGATCGCCAGCCCAGCCCCAATAGGATAGGGCCATAGCCAGGGTGGCTGGGCCACAGTTGTTCATCTTCTGGTATTCATGGCGCACCCCTTGCAGGATGACGCTGTCGGGAATGGCAGTTGGCGTGATGGTGGGAACCCGCGTCTCCGTCGGGGTGGAGGTCATCAACACGGTGGGTGCCAGTGAGGGTTTAAGTGTGGGAGTTAATGTCGACGGCATGGCAGTTAATGTCATGGAGACGATGGCGTCCATCTCTTCCTGTTGCCCTGGTGAGAAGACTACCTTGCCGGGAGGATTAAAAAAGTAAAACACCTTTGCACGCAGGCTGGACACCCGCCATGCCAGCCGTTCGTGCACGGGTGGCAGGTAGTACACAGCCAGCATCAATGCCAGCAGGGCAAAGACGACCAAAAAGCCCATCAGCAGCCGTGTTAATTTCGGATTGCGCATAGTGGGATTATAGCCATTCGCGGTCTTTAAGCAAATAATCGACCAGACCGGTAACCGTACGTATGGTTTCCAAAAAAGGTATTTTTAATTTCATTTAACCTTGACAAATTTCTAAAATTAGATTAATATCTAATTTGTAAACAATGTATTGATACGTAAATTTAATCTGTGAGGAGAATTCATGAAGCAACAACCTGAAATTTTGTGGGACAAAGGCAGCGCCTATGACCTATTCACCAGCCTGTATATTCTGCATCGACCTGAAGAGTATGGCTTGCGCCCTTCCTGGGCAGCGGGCGTGCGCTCACGCTTGCCGATCCACTTGCGCGATGCCTTAGAGCGAACCCAGAGGGTGGTCTACGTCCCATTAGCGTGGCTGCATGCGCTCCCTGAGCCAAAGGACGCAGCCACTGTCATGGAAGCACTCAAAGCGCTATCACCGGAAGAGCGCTTACCTGCACTTGTGTTTGCAGACAAGACCGATCAACAAAAGGTAGAACAGAAAAACTACCTCTTATCGTTAAACGGCAAACAACGCCTGACGGCTCAAATCGAAAGACAAATCACGTCTTATCTCCCCAACCAATTCCGCGTTACCAAGGAATACTTGCGCACCGTCTTTGAAGCCTGGGTTGATCGTGAGCAGTTCGGGAACGACCTGGTCCTTGCCCTGGAAGCTTATATCAACAATTTTTTCGGAGAGGAAGAAGTTCGGATCAAACCTGCCCAGGAGCAAGCCTTGAAGGATGTCCAAAACCTGTTCCGTGAGCATGATCTATTAACCGTGCTGGAGACCCTTTCAACCGGGGTGCGTATGGAATCCGTCAGTGAGTTTTCAACCCTGATCATGGCGCCATCTTTTTGGGGTGCACCCTTTGTGTTTTCTGATAAGTTAGACGATCAAACCGGCATCATCCTGTTTGGCGCTCGACCGGAGGGAACAGCCCTGATTCCAGGTCAACTGGTTCCGGATGAATTGTTGAATGCCTTAAAAGCCATCGCCGACCCCACCCGTCTGCGAATTCTGCATTATTTGCGTGAAAACGGCCCCACCAATCTCAGTGAACTGGCTGCCATCCTGCGATTACGCCCACCAACGGTGATCCACCACCTGCAAAACCTGCGCCTGGCTGGGATGATCAGCGTGACGGTTTCACCCAAGGCAGAACGGCGCTACGCCCTGCGCATTAGCGGGCTGGACACAACCATTTATCGACTGCGGATTTTCCTCTCCGGAGAGTAACTCAATTTGAAGTCTCAGCAAAGACCGCCTCACAATCCGGAGGGAGTGGTCAGAACCTACATTAAACGCGTCCGCGCATTTAGCCCTAATGCGCGGATTTATTTAATCAGCATCATCATTTATGGGGCGGGGTTCGGTATTCATCGTATCCTGTTCAATTTTTTCCTGCGCAGCCTAGGTTATGATGAAACTTTTATGGGGTTGATCTCAACGGTCAGCAGCATGTCCGTGCTGATTTTTGCTTTACCAATGGGGTATTTAGCAGACCGGATGGGGCGAAAATTCTCTATGGTTTTTGCAGTCCTGGTAACCGGCGTCTCAATCTTTTTGATGGTGATTTTTCCTTCTTCAGGCATCTTGATTTTAACAAATATCCTGATGGGCATCGGCTCCAGCCTCGGTGCCGTGGTCAGCGGTCCGTTCATGATGGAAAACAGCGGTGAAGAGGAGCGCACCTACCTGTTCAGCATGGATTCCGGTTTGCGCATGGCTGCTAATTCTGCTGGCGATTGGTTGGGAGGTTATCTGCCCACCTGGTTTGGCAATGCACTAAATGTGTCTGCGGTCAGTACAACGGCATATGGCTGGGCGGTTGGCACCGCGGGCGTGCTGGTGATCGCCACTGCAATTCCTCGCTTGTTGATCAAACGTAATAAATTGGATACGGAGAACCGGGCTGCATTTGCTCCCATTGCTTTTGCACGTCAGAATCCGGGCATGCTGGCTAAACTGCTTTTACCGATGTTCGTCACCTCGATTGGCGCCGGGCTAATCATGCCTTTTATGAATATTTTCTTCAGCAACGTACACCAACAGCCTGACCCGGTGATTGGTGCGCTGATGGCTTGGGGTTCTTTAGCCATGGGGGTGGGCCTGATCCTCGCCCCGGCTTTTGCAGACCGCTACGGGAAAATGCCTGTGGTGGTCTACAGCCAGGCAATCTCAATCCCTTTTTTGATCATACTGGGATTTTCTCCTTCGTTTGGGTTGAGTGCTGTGGCCTATTTTGTGCGCCTGACGCTGATGAACATGAGCACACCGGTGTATCAGACGTTCGTTATGGAGCAGGTTGAGGCTGATTCGCGCGCCATGGTGGCCAGCCTGAACAGTATGGTCAATAGCTTTGGAAGGGCGTTCAGCCCGGTTGTCAGCGGGTGGATGCAGGTGAACTACGGCTTTGGTCCGCCTTTTCTCGGTACGATTTTCACTTACATCCTTTCGATTTGGATGTATTATGCTTACTTCCTGCGCCGGAAAAAGCGGGCTGTCTGAGATTGTGACCGGTCAATAGGTCACAAATCATCGCCCCAATTTTAATTCATCCCTTAATAACTCCTGGATCATAAGGGCTTGCCATCGGCGTGAGCATGGCAAGGTGGTAAAATCAGTCCATGGTCAGAAAGCGGTTATGCACATGAAATCTAAAGCCTTTCGCTGGGTTCTGGGCGGTTTGGGAGCCTTCTTTATCCTGTGCAGTCTGGTCATCACTCTGGTAGAGCACAACCGGTTTGAAAGCCAGCCGCTCCTGTTTCCGGCCGGCAGCCGCGTCGCAGGCGTTCCCATTGGCGGACTGGATGCTCCATCTGCCCAAGCCAGGCTGGCTGAGTTCTACGCCCTCCCCCTGGTGTTAACCATCGATGGCAGCACCATCCACGCCGATCGACAGGCCCTGGGCTTCACCTTTGACCCTGATGCGCTGGTTGCTGAAGCTGCCAGCCAGTTTGATCGGGGTCGGTTTTGGGATTATTTACAAGGCCGGAACAAGCCTTCAACACCCATTGAGGTCTCTCTTGCCGCCAATGTCGCTACAGAGCAGATTCATGCTTTTCTGCAGAACGAGATTGTGCCGCGTTATTCCCAGCCTGCTACTCAAGCCACTCCCATCCTCAACACAACGAACTTCTCCGCTGGTGAACCCGGTACCCGCCTGCAGGTTGACCGGGCGGTCACCGCTATTCAGGCAGCTTTGCTCAACCCTGCTCAAACCGCGGTTGAACTGCTGCTGACGGAAAGCGCCCCTGAGCCGGCAGATATTGAAGCGCTGAAAACCTTCTTGCGTCACAATATCGACTGGATCGGGTTTAATGACCTGGCGGAGGTTTATTTGCTCTCGTTGAGCTCCGGGCAGAGCATCCATTTTGCCCAACGTCACGGCGAGCTGGTTGCCCCGGACATCGCCTATACCGCCGCCAGCACCATCAAGATCCCGATCATGGTCTCAGTCCTGCGGCGGATCGACGAACCTACCCCGCAGCCGGTGGTGAACTTATTTGAGCGAATGATTGCCTTCTCCGAAAATCCGCCGGCAGACACGCTCATGTCTGCATACCTGGACGAAGTGCGCGGTCCGTTGATCGTCAGTGAAGACCTGGTCGAGCTGGGCATGGAGAACACCTTCCTTGCCGGGTACTTCTACCTGGGCGCACCGCTCTTACAACGTTTTGAAACGCCTGCCAATACCCGTACGGATGTTTTCCTCGACCCGGATATCTATAACCAGACCGTGCCCTCAGAAGTCGGTCTGCTGTTGGGAGCGATCTACACCTGCGCACAGGATGGAAGCGGTTTGCTCACTGAGACCTTTCCGGGAGAGATCACCCAGTCGGAATGCCAGTTGATGGTTGACATCCTGGCTGGCAACCGCATCGGGTTGTTGATCGAAGCCGGCCTGGGGCTTGAGGCGAAAGCCGCCCACAAACATGGCTGGGTGCAGGACCTGGATGGTCAGTTGCGGTTTATCAGCGATGTGGCGATTGTCTTTTCCCCGGGCGGTGATTATGTTGTGAACATTTTCCTATATGATGCTGAGCGAATGGATTTTGACCATGGCAATCGATTATTCGCCAGACTCTCGCAGACGGTTTATAATTTCTTTAACCTCGACGATCAAGTGTACTGGTGGTTTGATTAGATCATGAACGTGATTATGACTCACGAGCAAGCTGATATGGATGCCCTTGCCTCGCAGTTGGGCGCCTGGCTGTTGTTTCCGGATGTAATCCCCTTATTACCCCGCAGCATCAACCGTAACGGTCGGCGCTTCCTGGAGCAGTACGGCGCCGATCTACCCTATGTTGCCCACAAAGACCTGCCACGCGAGCCGGTAGAAACGCTCTTCCTGGTGGATACCCAATCCTTGATCACTATCAAGGGGATGAGCAAAGAAACCCGCATTGTGGTTTATGATCATCACCCCCAACGGGAAGACCTCAACCCGGAATGGGAGTGTCACCTGGTATCTTACGGAGCCAATACCAGCCAGATGGTGGCACGCATCCGTGAGCAGGGCATCGCCCTGACCCACATCCAGGCAACAACATTAGCCCTGGGCATATATGAGGATACGGGCTCCTTCACCTATGGCTCTACGACTGCTGAAGACCTGCTGGCTGCCGGGTACTGTTTGTCCCAGGGCGCAGATCTGGACATTGTCAACCGTTTTCTCTACCCGCCGCTAACACCAGGACAGCGTAATCTTTATGAACGGCTGTTAAGGGACCTTCATACGTTTCTCGTCGAAGATCAAACCATCATGGTGGCAAAAGCCAACGCCCTGGATGTTAAAGATGAAATATCCAGCGTGGCGCATAAAATGCGTGATGTATTCAACCCCGATGCGCTCTTGCTTTTGGTTGCCACCCGGCAGGGCATCCGCCTGGTGGCACGCTCAACCAGCGACCGGGTCAATGTTGCCGCCATTGCAGAAGCCATGGGGGGCGGTGGACACACGCGCGCCGCCTCAGCGCTGGTCAGGCCCGAAGGCTCTGCTGATAAAACCCAGCTTCTCCGGTTTCTTGACGAACAGTATTCCAGCATGATCGCTGGACTGGATCAACACGTTAAACCGGTGGTGAGCGTGGAATCGATCATGTCGAAAGACCCGCTGATCCTCTCTCCGGATACCCCGGTGCAGGAGGCCCATCGTTTGATGCAGCGTTATGGCTACGAGGGTTACCCGGTAGTCGAAGAGGGGCAGGTGGTCGGTTTACTTAATCGGCGCGAGGTGGACCGGGCGATCAGCCACGGGTTGGATCTACGCGTAAAAAGCTTGATGGCAGCAGGTGATGTGAAAATCACCCCGGATGCCTCGTTGGAAACCCTGCAAACCCTGATGGCAAAAACAGATTGGGGGCAGATACCTGTGGTGGCGCCGGATAGCGGCGAAATTATCGGGATTGTCACCCGCACAGACCTTCTAAAGACGCTCAGCCCCGTGCTGGATGTGCCTACCCAGGAAGAGGTTGCCCAAAGGCTGGTTCGGGTTGTCCCTCCCGCGCGCCTGGCATTGTTACGCGCCCTGGCGGTTGAAGCCGATAAGGTCAATCTGCCGATATTTGTCGTTGGCGGCTTTGTGCGCGACCTGCTACTTGATCATCTCAGCCTTGATTTTGACATTGTGGTAGAAGGAGATGCGATCTTCTTTGCTAACCGCCTGGCACACCGGCTTGGCGGACGAGTGCTCACACACCATCGTTTTGGCACCGCAAAATGGATCATCGAGGAGGTTGTCGGAGAACTGAGTGCGTTTCTCGGCATTAGCGACCAGGCTGAACTTTCAAACCTGCCTAGAAGCCTTGACCTGATTACCGCGCGCACTGAATTTTATGAACAACCTGCAGCCTTGCCTACTGTAGAAAGCAGCAGCATAAAAATGGACCTGCACCGGCGCGATTTCACCATCAACACCCTCGCCCTGCGCCTGGATGGGGAGCATTTTGGCAAAATTCATGATTATTGGGGCGGGTTGACGGATTTGCGCAAAGGGCGCATCCGCGTGTTGCACGCATTGTCCTTTGTTGATGATGCCACCCGCTTACTGCGGGCAGTGCGTTTTGAGCAGCGTTTTGGCTTTCAAATCGAGCCGCGCACCCTGGCTCTGATGGAAGAAAGCCTGCCCCTGCTCAAGCGGCTCTCTGGTGCACGAATCAGGCATGAGATTGCCCTTATCCTGGCAGAGCCTTATGCCCCCAAAATGCTTTCTCGCCTTGATGAACTGGGAATTTTGTATGCCATCCATCCTGCCTTGCCCTGGGATGATGACATTCAAACCCAATTACACCAGCTCAACCATCTTGAAATTGAACCGTTTTGGGAACTGTCTGACGAATATGACAGTCTGACCCTCAGGCAGATGCTTGGCTTCCTGGTATGGTTGGGTCGGCTGCCTGAATCAAGTTTACGCTCAATTGCTTCAAGATTACGCTGGAGAAGCGATTTCGAGAAATTGATGGTGGCAACCAGCAAGATCGTCCATGACTTACCCGGTCTGGTGGGCGCCCCGCCCAGCCAGGTTGTGCTTGAACTGGAGAATTACCCCCGAACAGCGCTTTTTGCTGCCCAGTTGATCACCCCCGACGAGGACGTTCGCAGGCTGGTGCAACAATTTGTCACCCAGTGGGCTCTGGTCACACCAACCCTATCCGGGGATGATCTACGTGGGATGGGCTTGCGCCCCTCCCCGGTCTTTGGACATATCCTGGCATCTTTACGCGCCGCCTGGCTGGATGGTTCAGTGCGGACCGCCGAAGAAGAGCAGGCTTTGCTTCAGAAATTGCTGGACGACGCAGCCACTGACGGGCGCAATTCATAACACCATCATGGCTTCCAACACCGATGCAGAAACCGAAATCCCGTTAACAGACCTGCTCATCCGCCAAACGACCCGCGCGGATCTGCCCGCCCTTGAATGGGACGGGGAATATTGGAAGTTCAGAGAAATGTTTGCGGATTTATTTAACCGCAGCCTGGAGGGGGATGTTTTGCTGTGGATTGTCGTGAGCCCCGGTGGAGATATGATTGGTCAGGCTTTTGTCGCATTGCGAAGTGGAGATCGAAATGCGGCGGACGGGAAAACTCGTGCCTATGTCTTTTCCTTTCGGGTCAAGGAGAAATGGCGCAATCGAGGTGTGGGCAGCACCCTGATGAAATTCATCGAATGCGATCTGTGGCAGCGCGGATTTCGTTACGTCACCCTCAACGTTGCCAAAGACAACCCGGATGCATTACGCTTATACCGGCGTATGGGCTACGAAGTCATCGATTCATGCCCGGGCATCTGGTCGTATCGAGATCCGGATGGCATCATCCATCATGTGAATGAGCCCTCCTGGCGAATGCTGAAAAACCTCTCTGGTAAAGAATAATGTGAACAAAATTACGAACACCATTGGTCGCAGGTATGAGGGTTTAATGTGGTATAGTATACAGCGCTGTCCATTAATTGATGCTCACAAAATCAGCATCAGATGATACGGGTCAGCATCTTTTAATCATGGAGTGAAGATGGTGAAGAAAAGCGTCCTTGCATTGATCGTGATCCTGATCCTTCTATGCGGCTGTCAAAGCCAAGAAGAAGTCGAACCCGCCGCCCTCGAAGGAGAACCCTTTGCGATTTACCTGGTGGGAGATTCACAGATTACAAGCCCCGACCTGAAAAATTATGCGCTTGACAAGATCCCTTTGAATGCGGTGCCCATCCTAAAAACAGATGACCTGGTCAGCTATGACTGGGAGCACCACGGCATCAACCTCACAGAGCAAGCTTATGCGAGGCTGATCGCCCTTTTTTATAGCGGCTTGCCCTCCGCTGGTGTGCCCTTTGTGGTGGTCGCCTATCAGGAGCCGATCTATGCCGGTGGGTTTTGGTCGCCCCTGTCGACCCTGAGTTTTGATGGGATCGTGATTTTGCAACCCTTTGACCCGGCTGGGCAGACCCTGTACATCCAACTGGGCTTTCCTGATGAGGGCGCTTTTACGGGAGCAGACCCACGCGATAACCCCCGCTTGCAGCAAGCCCTCCAGGATGCAGGGCTGATCCGGGAGTAGCGGGTTGGAGCGTTGATTTAGCCGGGTTGTTCTGTGGCTTTTCCTTAATTTCGCCTGCTACATGCTGGCAGAATCATCTACATTCAGCTTTTTTTACATCAATTTCATGTACCTTGTAAATTCCATGTGTAAATTATTCCAGGTGGGTTATTAACAATTATTGACCAATGTTTAACTGAATTATACGTACCTGCTCATCGATCAGCCATTTGTGAGGTTTAGAGATCGATTCATCCAGTTTTGAGGTGTCAACCCAAATTAGCGCTTGATGTATTGTTGTTAACAATTCAATTTTCAGCTTTATATGGTTCACTTTTTAATTTCGAATGATATTGTGTGTTTCCACCATTGACAGGATTGCCTGACGACAACTTTTTTTAAAAATGGACGATTAATTTCGTAACAATAGTGGGGTTTGTGACCATATATATATTAGACAGACGGCTCTAAAGCTGGCTATGAAAGAAAGTGATGATATTCAGCCAAAAGACCATGAATGGAGAGTTTCAGAAAGGAGGACGATTTTCAAGCGGTAAATGTGTTGAAGGGAGTTGCAAACCGAAAATGAAAAAATCGAGATTTACCAGGAGGTCGACAAGTGGGTGTAGAAGTTTTGTGGCAGGGACGTTGTTCGGATTATTACGTTCAGCAAAAGCTGGTTGAGCGCATGATTGAGCTCGATGATGTGATAACTGCTGCTCACCTGAAACAAGCGGATAAAGAAAAGAGCAGAATCCTATTCCGTCCAGAAAATGCTGTTAACAAAGTAATGGTATCTGGGTCATTGTTTTCTGATCAAAAACTGCCTGAATCACTCAAACAAGTTAATGGGTGCGATTTCATGGTTGATGAGATTCGATTGTTTGGGATTACATTTTCGTTCGTTGAAGCCCATCCGCAGGTTGATGAACCAGATCAGGGCGTTGCCAACAAAGTAAGTATCGTTTTTACCAGGAGCCACGATCCCGATTTGGACGGTTATCTGGTAAGACCCGTCAGTTTGCAAAAGCATCATCCTCTGGCACATGAAACGCAATTAGTGTTAGAGACTCCGAGGTTGTACCTGAGTGGACATCTTCAATCCTGGGCAGGCAACTATCTTGGATGGATAAACCAATTCTATGTCCCAAAAATGGAATACTGGATTGGGAAACAGAGAATCTCAAAAAGCATTCATAAATCCAGACCTTCTTTAGCTGGTAGTTTAGAGAAAATAGCTTTTACCTCTCTGGTCAAGGACCTTGGTTATGAAATGCCCGAAAAAGAATGGGGCATTGTTTCGGAGGTTGTTCAAACTCAAATTCGGAATAATGTCGCCAGAGGAAGCGGGGTCATCAATTAAGGGGGGCCTGGTGAAGCTATTACTGGGGGAGAGAAAGGGTTTAGCCAGCCATCCAGGCTGGCTAAACCCTGAAAAGCTTTTACAAATCAGGGATACAGCGATGTCAGTCTACAGTACTCAAATCATTTATCGATGGCTGTTAACCCGCCATATTTTTGGTAAAGAGAAAAGACAAAAATCACTATACGCTAGACAGGACTTGGAAGGTTTAAACACAACGTACCTGGTTTAAACATTCTCAACAATGCCATTATTTTCAATAACAACACGTTCATGAAATTTATTCTATAAATTGTAACATTTGCGAAAAGCCTGCTCATAGTATAGATAGGAACCAGCATCAATAATCTGTGATAGCGAAAAGGAGTTTGATGATGAGAATCAAGAATCACACTGTTTGGGACTTCAGACTTGACTTACTGGCTGCTGCTTACGGGAGATTTGTATGCAATTATGCATGCCCATATTGTCATCGAGATTATTTTGTTCAATCAATTCCAGCGCAGATTAAACCTGTACCCTTAGTTGAAGGTGTGCAATTATGCAACCAGGTACTGCCTGGAAAATTCAGCTTGCATTTAGCTGGTTCAGGCGAACCGCTTCTAATCCCCTATGATAAACTAGCACCGATCGTAAACCCATTAACTGAGCTGGAGAACTGCACCTCCATCTCGTTAACAACTAACGGCTATTTTTTGCAAGACAAAGTGGATGAGTTAATCTCATAGAATATTACGGATATTAATGTGTCCATTCCGACGCTCTCACCTGACAAATATGAAAAGATCATGAATATCGACAATGGACGTGCGGAACTGTGCATTGCGAAAACAATAGCAGGAATTGAGGCTGCTCGAGATAAAGGCCTTGATGTTGATTTAAATGTTTGTGTCTCATATGATATTGTTGAGGAAATCGAAGCCTTCATCGATTTGTCTGCAAAATATGCTGTGCCAATTAAACTGTTTCCGATAATATCACGCCATAATCAGCCGCGCCATGAAAACAATAATTATTTTCAGAAATTGTTAACACACTTGTTTTCCATTAGAAGTCCACAAATTGATTTTTCAGGCAGGTATATAAAAATTATTTGGGAGGCTTCCTCTGGAGCAAAATTAATCTTCAAGCCCGGAGATTTTGAGAACCGACCTGTCGAATGCTATGAATGTGCATATTTCGACCTGTGTGAAGAATCATGCTGGGAATCCGTTAGAATATCACCCTGGTACATCCAACCATGCGGAATAAGGACAGATAATATCTATTGGTTTGCGGATAACAACCTGCAAGAATTATCTACAAAACTATCTGGCGGGGGAAAATCGAATGCTGCTCCATGTCACCAGTATTCGTTGAACTCTAAACCTCGCACCAGACATTTCAATCCCTTCAAAAAGCCTTTCATTGTTTTTGAAGGCGCGGATGGTAGTGGAAAGTCCCATATTTCTCAACTGATTGCCAAAGAATTGGACTACTTAATTTACAAAACCCCTCCGGAAATGTTTAGAAACCAAGCCATCATGAACTTGATTGAAAATGAGCAAAACCTGTTAGCTCGTTACCATTATTATCTATCAGCAATGCACTATGCAAACATCGAGGTAAACGCCTTACTGAATTACTCAGGGGTTGTCTGTGATCGCTGGATTGATTCAACCCAAATTTATCACAAACTCCTTTTAGGGGAATCTATGCCTAATATTAACCCCAGTGATTGGATATTATCCCCTGATTTAATCATCGTTCTCGATGTCGATGAAAGCACCCAAAAATCGCGTTTGCTTGAAAGGGGTAATGGATTTGATAAAATATGGGAAACTAACACCGATTTTCAAAAGGCACTACTCAACGAGTATGGAAACCTGACCGGTGAAAATGTTGTTCATATTGATAATAACAACGCGATTGAAAATACAATCAATCGCATCAAAGAGGCCATAAGTCAACATGTTTTTAAAAAATAGATACTCTCAAATTAAGGCGCACGAAGAATCGCTCTATGGGCTGATAAAAATTGTGCTAATCAACACACCTCTCGATTATTATGAGAGCGGGTCTCAGCCTAAGTATGACACGCTTTACCCATTCGGTCTGTTGGCTCTGGCACAAATTTCGCACAAGATGAGCATTTCAACGCTTATTATTGATGGTGAGGCATCAAGACTGTCTGTTGATGAAATCATCTCTTTGGCAAATGACCTTAACCCAGAGATAGTGGGAATAAATTTGCTAAGCCCGTCAATTGATATCTCTGCCACGATTTGCAAGGGAATAAAAAGTGAAAAGCGAATCCTTATTGGTGGAGGGCCCCATGCCACCATTGAACCCGAGGACTGTTTTGACAGAATACCCGAAATTGACTATTTGTTTTGCGGCGAGGCAACGATTTCTTGGGGTCAATTCCTTGAGCAATACCGAAAACAGGGCCACCAGGGCATTACAGACATTAACGGCATGATGTCCAGATCGAGCAAAAGAAAGACTTTGGGGAAAAGGTCAGAATCAATTGATGAGTTCTTGTCGGTCGATCGAAGATTAACTGTTTTTCCATTCCATGACAAAAATGGGTTGAAGGAAACATCAATAACCGCATCCATTGGGTGCCGCGAAAACTGTCGTTATTGCGCGGGTCGAGTGCTTTCAGGAGGTGTCGTTCGTTACAGGTCAATCTCATCGTTGGTCGATGAAATTCAATATTGTGTCACGCAATTTGGGGTTACGGCAATTCATTTTGCTGATGACAACTTTCTTCAAAGCGTCCAATACTTGAAATCTTTTTCCGATGAGCTGAAAAGACGAGCGTTATCCATCAAGTGGAGGTCTTTTTCCAGGGTCGATAGTCTATCGAAAGAAATTGCTGATTTAGCCAAAGAATCCGGTTGTTATCGCCTAACATTTGGAATTGAATCAGGAAATCTTCGAACGCTTGAACGCATGGGTAAAGGACATTCTGTAGAAGATGCCTACAAGGCAGTTGAGATTTGTAAGACTGCAGGGATTGAAACCAAATCCTTCTTTATGCTGGGCTACCCGGATGAAACAGAAGCAGAAATTCTGGACACGATCAAATTCTCGCTCCAATCAAGCTTGGATTGGGCATATTTTTATCTCGTCAGAGCTTTTCCGGGGACAGCATTGTTTCGCGAACTTCTACGCCTTAGATTTACAAGAGCAGATCTATTGCAATACCGGTATTGGGTTCCTGATTTGGATAAAAATATTACAGAATCCCAAAAAAGATATCGTAAACTTGTTGAGGAGAATGATATTTTTAATGCTGATAGTATTCTCAAATATAATATTGCTCATAAAAAAAGCATCAATTTGCATCTATCGAATGACCGATTAATAGAGTTGATGGCTGATGCTTATTGCCAGTTTTATTATCGGAAAGAATTTTTTGAACAGCAAATGAAAAACAAGCTCAATTTTTGGAGGACAAATGGATGACAGGTTAAAAATATTATTTGATCGAAAGGCAGTTCTCGAAGATCGGTTGGCCAAAGCGGAAAAAACCCGCAATGAAATGGAAGGGAAGATGCAGTCACGATATGACACTCAAAAAGAGGAGTGGGCTTTTCAATGTAGTCTTTACCAACAACAAATTGATACAGTCAATTCATTAATCAATCAATATCAATCTCTGGGGACTGTGCCAGATGACATAATCACCATAGGATCAATTTTTACAATTAGATTTAATGACGATGGTGAACCACAGAGTTTCATCCTCCTTGAAAGGGATGGCGGGTTTGACTTAGGTGGCGTGAAAACAATTTCATTGCAATCCCCAGTTGGTAAAGCTGTTAATAATGCCCGGGTTGGTGATACAATATCTAAAGAAGTGGACGGTATTAAAATTAATTTAAAAGTCTTGAGTATTGGTGATTGGTCTGAAAAATAATTGGATTGAGTTTACGTGTAACGGATCTGTTATTACAAAAATAAGGGTTTCAGGATTTTGCTTAGAGAGCGAAAAGGGATAGTTCTATGAGCGATCAAACGAAATGCTGTCCGATTTGCAATGAGAAATACCAGGGGCACCCGGTAGATTGTGCATTTTGTAAAACCTTGCTGAACAGTCAAACATTCTCTCTGGGTGAAGCTTCAACGGAGGATATTAATAAATATCAAGAAGAAATAAAACAAAAGCGGAGAAACTTCATTCATGCTGCAGTGATTGCCAGTTTTATGGCGGGCGAGTTTGATGACGCGCGTTTTCGCCAATTCACAAGGGATGGAATAACCAATATCGATCAAGTAGTTGAAGAACATAACAAAAAATTCGAAGAAAAGTTTGGCAAAAGTTTAAAAGAATTTCAAGAATTAATTAATCGGGTTGGGTCTGAGCCGGCTCAACCCGTATGGTTTATTAATATCGGGTATGAACACTTAACCGTGGTAAAAGTGAGCATCGATCCTGATAAAGACGAGTTCGCGGACATGCACGATAAATTATCCTTACAAGACCTGTTCCAATTCCACCAAAACACTTTAAGCCGACAAGCTTTAGCTCTCGCAGCCGGATATGTTAAACAAAACAATGATTTCAAAGAAAAAATATCTAATATTTCTATTGATGGGCAAAGCGTTGGTGATTTAGAAAAGCAGATTTACATTTGTACGTCTGCTTTTGATAGCATGCATTCGCAGGACATATTCACATCTCTTGAAGATTTGGCTGCTAACGACGATATCATGATTTGGAAAGGCGCCCAAGATTTTTTAAGCTTTCTCAGAAGCTTATACGAGCTGGCGGAGCTGCCGTTCTCGATAGATCTGTTGCTCGCAAGTGTGGATAGCAACGGCATTGTCAACTATTTTTATGAGAAGCTTTTCCCTGCCAGGGAAACAGGGTTTTCGCGCGATATTTGTCTCAATCTCACCTCCAAACGGCTGGACAATGGTGAAATTTACTTCGTTGTTGGAAAAAAAGACAAAATAAAGACAATTGGCACCTGGAAGGCAACCGGGTTCATACCTGATCGACAAAAAGAGGTTCGTTTTAAGTTAACCGGCCGCAACCAGGTCGAGATAACTGCAGATGGAATTAATCTAACACAAGACACAGCAGATCCGAAAAAAATTATCGAGAATATCCCTGAACAGATTAACGTCAATAAAGTTGAGCTTGATCTTGTTTTCCTTCTTGATTTAATTATTTCTCAACAAATGTTTGAAGACCATCAGAAGGTGGTTAAAAACATCCTACATAGGGTCATTCAAAGTGCTGGAACAGCCCAAATTCGATACCGGGTGGTCGGTTATCGCGACTATGAAAACGGCAAGTACTCCACAAATTATTATCCCAATGACTATGTTGCGATCCATCAGGGAGCTTGGCTGAACTCTGACGATCCTGTGAATTGGGGTCAGATTCAACTCGACCCTGCAAAAAGGGATTTTGAATCAGCCCTGGACGAGGCATTGAATTTCCTTCTTCAGGATAATTTTAATTGGCGAAGGACGGCGAAAAAAGCAGTGATTGCCATTGGTCACCGCCCGCCATACCCCCACACGGTCAGTGGTAAGTATCAATCCGCCAGTCGTTTTAACTGGGAAGATGATGTAAAACAGATACATGCAAACGTTGACTATTGTGCCGCCTTCGTTTCACAGCTTTATTGGCAGGGGTCTGTTTTGCCCGAGCATGCGGTAGAATATGCCGATAAGTTCTGGCAGACATTTACGCAAAAGCCGGGAGCAGAATATTGCCGATTACCAGGCGCTGCAATTGATAGTGTAGTTAATGCTCTGGCTGGAATGATTGGCGTATCAACCCTCCCATTGACATTGCCTGTGTTTGCCACGCAACCTTAATGCAGGAGGCCCCAGGAGATGCACGATGGATTGAATGTAAACAATTGGTAGGCGAAGAGGAGTTATGAATACGGAGCCATTGGATTTACAGGAATTACAAGTCAGCCACGCCGGTCAGGAAAAAGGCGGTGTATGCCCTTACCTGACCCCCGTGGAATAAGTGAGCAGGGAAATTGAAAAGAGGAATATAAAACCATGCTTTATGGAAGTCAACACAAAAGGAAAATTGGCATTGTTGGCGGTGCTGCAAGCGGGAAAAGCACGATGTTGATGGCATTAAGGCCATACATAAATCTCTTTGCTATCCCGGGGAAGCATTATCGCTTAGTCCCAGACGACCCTACCCTGGAAAAACTTGATCAATTACATGAGAGGTTAGAAGCTCAAAGTTTCCCGGATGCCACCCAACTCGGAGTAGTGAATAATTTTATATTCGACCTGACGGATGGAAATCAAACATTACACGTAGAAACACAAGATCGTCCAGGGGGAGATTACACAAGTGTTCCTGGAAATTCCCAAGCTTACCAGGACGCCCTGGAATATCTCTGTACGTGTGACGGATTAATTATTTTAATAAGTGTCCAAAATAAAAATCGAGAAAATAAAAAAGTGATGGGCGCTAATGAAATTAATACTCTCCTCAACAACCTTTCGAATCGATTGAGAAAGAAATATCCTAACAGGGTAGGTCCCCTTCCTTTCCGGGCAGCAGTTTGCTTTACCCAGTACGACGACGCAGAGTTTTTTGAATTTGGGAGGAGACGAGCCCTTTTTATAAAAGGAAATGAAAATGATTTATTAAATATTCCCATGTGTAAAATGCCCAAAGATCGGGCTGTTGAACCAGATAAAATGCGCCTTTTGCGCGACTGGTTTGAAGATTGGCGTGATGGGATGGGTGTTTTTAGAAATTGGTTCTATCCAGAGCTCATCAATTTTTATTTTATTTCATCGATTGGGTTTTATTATGAAAACGATCGAAATAACCCGGATCGCCGTATCATTAACTGGGAAAATTGCAACAATATTGAGATTCAAAACCTGGGTGGCAAACAACAATCAATCATTAAGAGCGCGCCCCACATTCGACCATTGTTTCTTCTCTCTCCTTTTGCCTGGTTGTTGAGTAAAGAAAAAATGGAAACTGATTGGTTTGACCAGGTGTTAAGAAGAAGATGAGTTACGTGATTCGAAACCTGGATTGGGGAATTGTAACGAAAATTCCCGGTGATGTGAACGATTATCGTGTCCTGGCAAGCAGCAGAGATACAGCCCCTGCTGTCAATTACTACGCTTTGGTTCGTGATTGGTTGGTAGGAGAATTGCCCTTTCAGCCCGACGTTTTTGTTCCAGGCGCGCCCTGGTATTTGTTTGGCATCATCAATAATCCTTTGCGCCAGGTCATCATTGAACAGAAATGGACCGACTACGGCGACCGTCACAATCGACCTGTGCAGCAAATTACCTGCCTCCTGATCCCTTTTTCAAATCTTTCAGAGTCTGCCTGCGGGTTTTTGCAGATGGCAGAAATTTTTCAGCAGCAAGAAGTGAAATCTTTTTTATCCGAAGTAGGTGTTGGTATCAAATCCGGGGAAATCAACATCGTTGGCGATCAACTCAGCATTAACCTGCCATCACGAGAAGAGTCGCTTCGCACAATTGCGAATACAACCTCCGCTGCTGAACCCGATCTCCTGATCAATCTTGCCAATGCCTTGCTCGAAAAGCCCCTGGGTCTGACATGGACGGGTGAACCGGTACCATCATGGCAGAAACGGCTGGAATGGCTGGATATGATCATGGCGCTGCTGCCCTTCGGCGTTCGGGCTGATTGTCCAGCCAGCATGTGGGCTTCTTCTGGAACTCCTCATAAAATGCGCCTGTACTGGTCAGAGAGGGCTTCAGAGAATCATCACCAGGTTTGGCTGCGTGAAGATCTTACGAACGCGGCTATCAGTGCTGACTGCGTGTATATCGAGGGGTTGAGAAGAAAAATTGCAAAGGATTCAATTTCTAAAACCATTGAAGAATTAACTAAGCACGTCGAACCGGTGACTTTTGAAACACTTAAAAATCAAAATGTTTTCCAGTTTCCAATTCGTATCCCTGTTCGCCCTCCCATCCCTGAGAAACCCGATGTGCCTGATCCTGTACAGCCGCTTATCCCTGATCCGGCATTATTTCAAAGTCGCGTTGATGATCAAAGCAGTGTGGCAGGCATGGTCGAGGCGTTCATGCGCGCCCAATCCAAGATGGAATTAGATCGAGTGGCTGAAAATTTTAAATATTTATTTGACAATCAAAAGCTGTCTGACTTTTTTGATAAGATTCTCCAGCGCATTGATGATATTCCTGTCGATCAGCAGTTTAAAAAAAGATGCGATCTGATTTACATTTTGAATAAATGGGTCTTCCCACGCATGCCTAAAAACTATTTCCAGGAAGTCGCCCAGTTAACACAAAAATTTTCTGAAGAATACTGGATGGCGTGGATTTATCGTGTTTTGAATCACAGGTTTTATAACCGAACATTGATCCGCTGCTTATCATATCACTCTGGTGGAACCTCATATTTGATTCACCTGATAAAATTCATTGCCGGTCAGATTAATTATATCGATTTGTCGCCGGACGCCATCGACCGGTATTTGGATCAAAAAGATTTGCGTTATCCGATTTGGTTAATCCGTTACGCAGCCATTAATTTCTCCGATGTCGACCTCATTTTGATCAGGCTCGGAAATTTCTTGATCAAGAAAAAACAACTTGGATACCCCATCCCTCGAGATGCGATGAGGGAAATGCTGGAGGATAAAAACGTCAGCAATCAAGGTTGTTCCGGGGGTTTGTTCAAGCCTAAACGAAAAAAGATGCTCAATATTTTGAGGCAGATTTAAGACCTCAATAATTGATTTCGAAAAAAGGGTTGTATCAGGAGAAAATGACCATGAGCACTCAGGTTGAATGGGGCATCGTCACAAAATTCCCTGGGGATGAAAAGGATTACCGCTTATTAGCCAGCAGTCAAACGCGGGACCCTGATCAAAATTATTTTACAATGATTCGTGAGTTGTCGGTTGGAGAACTTTTATACGAAAGCAATCATAGATGGGCTGGTGCGCCGCGGTATATTTTTGGTATTGTTGAAAACCCCCTGCGCCAAATAATAATTGAACAAAAGTGGACCGGTTACGGCGACCGTCATAACCGCCCGGCACAAATTATGACCTGCTTATTAATTCCCTTTGAAGACCTGGCTCAATCCGCTTGTGGCTATCAGCAGATGGCTGAGTTATTTTCATCTCAACAGGTCACTTCTTTTCTGGGTGGCATCTTAGAGCAGATTAAAAATCACAACATGCTTGAAGGTCAGCCTTTAATTGAAATAACCCTGCCTGCTGTGGCGGAGTCCCTCGATAGGCTGGTGCAGGCTGTTAATGAAATTGGCCTTTCTCGCTGCTTGCAATTGTCCAACGCCCTGCTTTCACAACCCATGGGCCTCATCTGGCGCAACCGCCTTCTGCCTCCCCGCGAAATCCGCCTGCAGTGGCTGGACGGAATTATGGCTTTGTTTCCTTATGGCATGCGTGCACACTGCCCGGCAAGTTCCTGGGCATCCGGGAGCACCCATCACAAAGTCCGCCTGTACTGGACAGATCGGGCACTGGAGACACATTATCCTGCCTGGGTGGATTATGAAACTGAATCAATTCCATCCTTGCAAGATAGTGAATTTATCCGCCTGGAGAAGACGATTTTGTTGCATACTGAGTTAAAAAACCTGGTATCACATCTTGCCTCCCTCGTTGAACCCACAGATTTTGACCATCCAGGCCTGGAACGCCTGCTGGATGAATACGGCAAGATTTTTGTCGTCTTTGAGGAATTACGGACAAGTGCCAAGTTGAGTTCGGGTTTGCAGGCTTCTGCCCTGGAGCTAATTAAGCAGCAAAGATTACTGGATTTATCTTTAAAAAACCAGGTGATTTTGATTAACAAACTGCTCCCCTATTTGAAACCATCTGATGCAGTAATTCTTGCACCCATTTGGGGCGATGACATCGCTGAACAAATTCTCGCTGACGCCATAGGTGAGTCAAGCCTGATAAAACTCAGAATCATTGCCCAGGTTGTTTATCAATTGAATCAACTGAATGAGTTTTTAGCAAAAATCAGAACAGAGTTGGATAGAGAAACGCTTTCCAGGGATTTGCTTTTTAAATTGCTGGTTTATATTCCGTATGATGCGAGGAAAAGCGGGTTGTTTTCAGGATTTGGAGAAAGCCAGTACGGTTTATTTTTCGCGCTGACAAAATTCGTTTCAGATTTCTCCCTATCTGAGGAAGATATTCTGTCCTGGATCAGTCAAATTGCGCAACGCCAAGGCCAGGTGCAAGAAGCAGTCTTTAGAAATTCTCTCGAGAGAATACCTGTACTGGGGAATACAAAAAGCACTTCATTTATCGGGGAGTTAAAAGAAGTCTGGTTAGCGCCAGATGGTTTGCATAGGATCACTGATGAGGATATCGATTCTTATGGAACCATCAAATTAATTGCTTTAATCCAATCCGCAATTATTCTTAAAAAGAATGATTTTAATTTCTTGAAGGCGTTCACCAGGTTGTATACTGAGCAGTACGATCAGTCGCATTCGCGGGGTGAAATGCCAGCAAGTTTTCTTGATCTGCTGAATATCCCTGATGAGGAATTAAAGATTTTGTGCACAAAAGCATCTGTCCTTCTGGATGTGATGCGGATAACCGCTGGAGTTCCGCAGTCTTTAGCTTTAGTGGATGTTTTGAAGGATGGGAATGATCATCGACTTAAGGAATATATCTCTGAATTGCGTGCCGTTCTTGCCCGTCTGACGCAAGACGACAAACCGATATTTCGCGACAGAATACAAGAAAGCCTGAAGTCTCTGCTTCCCGGAGCAAAAAGTACAGGCGATTTTATCAAACACCTGGTTTTGTTTGTTAAAGAATTTTCAGAAATGGTCGGAGCACCACTTGCCTTCCGCGACGTGGTAATACCAATGATCAAACGCGATATTGAAATAGCGATTGACAACAAAGAACCCCCAGAAACAATGCTTGAAGTTTGTAAACCCTTGTTGAGGTGGGAGTTCCCAGAAATTAACCCGGTGGATGATCGGGAAAATTTTGATTTGCTGATAAGCATTTTTAAGGAAAAACACTACCCTGATTCAAGCGATACGTTATGGCGCCTGTTACGTTACTTTGTGGCTTTTCGATATCAGAAGCGGGCAGAGTCGCATGAACTTGAAAGGACTTTTCACGAAGCAGTAACCTCTGATGGCGTATTAACTGAAATATCTGAAAAGAAGCTGTATTTTTCCGAACTGTACTCCCAAATCCTTCACTCAATTGAGGACCTTAAGTTTGTGCGTCGCTTCCTGAGCGGTCTTCCCGATGGGAGGATTTTATTAGATCAAAATAAAAATATCATACATGAGTTAATTAATCAATTGTTCAGGGAAATATAATTTCAAAAGTTTTGCATAAACAAAGAACAAATTCTTGCTACACCCAAGAATTTGTTCTTATTAAGAATAACAAATCTGTTTTTCACCAGGTTGATTCCCAAAACAGCCTGGCACTTACAGCGTCGATGTGTGTTTCGCTGACGCTGGTTTTCATCCGAATGATAAACAATTTGCCCAAACCTCAATAAAAGTGCAAGAATTGTTCTGAATACAAGGGTCTCTGGTTGGTAATCAGGAACACTTTTTCTTAAACGCGGTTTTTTATTTGATACCGTTTGATAGTTGTGTAGCAGGCTGGTCGGAGAAAAATCGGTAGATGATTTGTGTGGAGATCGCAAAATTCATCCCCGAACGGATGTCTTTATCGCCACCATGCACAATTCCCAGAACATAACCGTTTTCCTCAGCCAGAATCGGACCCCCACTGCTACCATAAGTCATCGAAGCATCAACTTGAAGGACATCGTTGTTCTCCCGGAGAGAGCTGATCGGGCCTTTTGTGAATGTGATCTCCGTACCCCATCGTTCCCCTAACGGATAACCTAACACATAGATTTCCTGCGCGACTTTAGCTTGATATCCCTCAGGAGCAATTGTGACATAGGGATAGGATCGATTGTCAGGCAAACGCAGGATAGCAATGTCCCAATTTTCATAGGTCCCAACGATTGTTACAGGCAGCATTGTATCTTGCCCGTTGAGCCTGGCTTGAATGGTCGTCGCGCCTTTGATGACATGATAAGCTGTGATCATATGACCGTCTTCGCTGACAATAAACCCGGTACCCGTTCCCCTCTCATCGCCTTCAGTAACTTCGATCAGACAACATGCATTTAATGCATCATCAATGCAAGTTGTTTTGGCTTTTGGCAGACGCGAAACAAGGTCATAATGCTGATAGCCATATTGAGCTGTGTACTGGTGAGCGATCAGTTTATCTGGAATGTCCTCAGGTAAATATATCTGTAATTCTGATGTTTCTCCCGTCTTGAGGAAGCGCTGATTTTGATTTGTTTCCATGATCTCTAATAGTTGGTCAACAAGGCGTGCATTAAGGAAAGGCTCCCTGGTTCTATTGGATTTGTCCCTTTCTGTTTCAAAATAGGCTTTTGCTCTTTGTTTTGTAGCGTCCGGGAGCTGAGTTTTTTGTTTGGACACCTTCAATTCCAGAATTTCGAGAAGTTCATCGTTTGAATAATCTGGGAAGTCAATCAAGGAAAAACGACTTACCAGCCCCGGGTTAGATCTGATGAATGCATCCATTTCATCCGGGTAGCCGGCAGCAATGACAACCAGGCGATTGGGGTAGTTGTCGATGTAAGACATCAAGA
>Ga0208694_1001105_pt1 | contig 34981 bp, 29 predicted proteins | sample AD_UKC078_MetaG_FD_184442 | JGI IMG/M metagenome (GOLD analysis project Ga0208694, IMG submission 184442) | Active sludge microbial communities of municipal wastewater-treating anaerobic digesters from USA - AD_UKC078_MetaG (SPAdes) (version 2) | ecosystem: Engineered > Bioreactor > Anaerobic >...
TTTTAGCGAGGCCTTTTTTATTGTATTTACCAGAAATTATTCAGCTTTAGCTTTTTTAGCTGTTGCCTTCTTAGGTGCAGCTTTTGCTTCAACTTTAGCTTTTGGTGCTGCTTTAGCTTTAGGCGCAGCTTTTTTTGTTAATGTGACAGGTGCATCACCTTTTAAAGCTTTGATGGCAGCTGTCAAACGGCTTTTATGACGTGCTGCTTTGTTTTTGTGGATAATCTTTTTATCAGCAATACGGTCAATAATGCTGACGTTTTCTTGATATGAAACAACTGCAGCAGCTTTGTCGCCAGCTTCAATCGCTTTGATGACCTTTTTAATTGCAGTACGCAAAGTAGAGCGCAACGCTGCATTATGTGCGTTTACTTTAACGGATTGACGCGCGCGTTTGCGAGCTTGTGCGGTATTTGCCATGTGTAATTTATCCTAATGCTTAACGGGTGTTAATACGAAACCGTGCATATTAGTGTTTTTTGTCTGATTTGGCAACAACTAATCGCCATTTTTCTATAAATTTATGCTGAATTGATATGGCAAAAAATAGTCTCGTCCGCGTGTTAAAATACGCCCTTATTTCAAAATCACCGTGTATTCAATGAATTTACTCAAGGTTCTTGCCAAAGTAGGTAGCATGACGTTTGTGTCACGCATTTTGGGTTTTGTGCGAGATACACTCATTGCGCGAGCCTTTGGTGCAAGTATGTTGAGCGATGCGTTTATTGTCGCCTTCAAAATACCAAACTTATTACGCAGAATTTCTGCTGAAGGCGCATTTAGTCAGGCTTTTGTACCCATTCTTGGTGAATATAAAAGCCAGCGTAGCTTTGATGAAACACATCAGTTGGTGAGCCGTGTTGGTAGTTGGTTAGGATTGATTTTAGTGGTGGTTACGCTATTAGGTATGTTGGCTGCGCCTTTTATTGTGACGCTCATTGCCCCTGGTTTTAGAACTGACGCTGGTAAAATGCAGCTCACCATCGAATTACTGCGTATTACTTTTCCCTATATTTTCTTTATCTCGCTGGTATCTATGGCGGGAGGCGTACTCAATACTTATAACAAATTTAGCATTCCAGCGTTCACCCCCGTGTGGCTCAATATAGCGATGATTGCTGCAGTATTGTTTTTTGCAGATTATTTTGCTGAACCGATTAAGGTGCTGGCATGGGCAGTGTTTGTGGGTGGGGCGTTGCAGTTAGCTTTTCAGGTGCCATTTTTAAAACAAATTGGCCTGTTACCAAAGTTAGACTTTACACATGATGAAGGTGTGTGGCGGATATTAAAGTTAATGGGTCCGGCGGTACTGGGGGTTTCTGTCGCGCAGATTTCACTGATTTTGAACACGATATTTGCCTCTTTTTTAAAAACAGGCAGTGTCAGTTGGCTATATTATGCCGACCGTTTGATGGAGTTTCCCACAGGTGTGTTGGGCGTGGCGTTAGGGACAATTTTGTTACCCAGCTTATCTAAAGCCTTTGCCAGCAAAGATGAAAACGAGTACCGGCAATTAATGGATTGGGGGCTACGCTTAACATTTTTATTGGCAGCTCCTGCTGCCGTAGCGCTGGCCGTTTTGGCAACGCCGCTTGTCTGCGCGCTTTTTTTCTACGGAAAGTTTACTGCAAACGATGTTGCGATGACGGAGCAGGCCTTAATTGCCTATAGTGTGGGTCTGCTGGGGTTAATTTTAGTTAAAATTTTGGCTCCAGGTTTTTACGCACGGCAAAATGTGAAAACGCCAGTGAAAATTGCGATATTCACTTTGGCGTTAACCCAAGTCATGAATGTGCTGTTTGTTTTTGTGCTTGATTTACGCCACGCAGGTTTGGCGTTGGCTATTGGGTTAGGCGCGTGTGCAAATGCCAGCTTGCTCTATTATTATTTACGCCAAATGGACGTATTTCAACCTCAGGCCGGTTGGCGAGTTTTCTTATTCAAGTTAGCCGCGGCGTTGGCAGTGATGGGTTTAGTACTTTATTTTGCAATGGGTGATACAGCATCTTGGCTTGGCTATAGTGTATTAGAGCGAATTGGCTATTTGGCCGGGTTGGTTTTATTGGGTGCAATCAGCTATTTTGCAGCACTTTATGCGCTTGGATTTAGACCAAAAGATTATATACGTCGGGTTAATCGCTAATGCGGATTTTCAGGCATTTTAAGGCAAATAGCAACGTGCCCTTAGCTTTAGCCATTGGTAATTTTGATGGTATGCATTTGGGTCATCAGGCTTTGTTAGCGCGTTTGGTTGAAGAAGCTAAATTGCAGAAAATGACTTCTGCCGTTTTAACGTTTGAGCCTCACCCACGCGAATTTTTTACCCCAGAAAGTGCTCCAGCAAGACTTTGTTCAATGCGTGAAAAGCTGGAGCATTTTGCCGCGGCTAAGGTTGCTCAAGTGTACCTATGCCGTTTTGATAATCGTTTTGCGTCCTTGTCCTCACATGATTTCATGCGGAAGATTTTGCGAGAAGCCTTAAATGCACAGATAATATTTGTTGGCGAGGATTTTAGATTTGGCGCAAAGCGCGTAGGCTCTGTGATTGATATCAAGCAAGAAGGATTTGGCCTGATTAGCTTGCCGCAAGTTAATTTGGCAGGTGTGCGAGTTTCAAGCACGCGTGTGCGTAATGCGCTAGCATCAGGTGATTTAGCACAAGCGACCGCATTGCTTGGTCGCCCCTATAGCATAAGTGGTAAAGTGGTACACGGCGCAAAGCGTGGGCGGCAATTGGGCTTTCCCACCGCGAATGTGCACATGCGGCACGAGCGGCCTGCGCTAACAGGCGTTTATGCGGTAAAATTGGACGGCTTAAATGCGGTGGCGAATTTAGGCGTGCGCCCGACAATAACAGGTGTGCAGAAATTATCGTTAGAGGTTCATGTGCTTGATTTTAATGGCGATTTATATGGAAAACATGTGCATGTGGAATTTTTGCATAAAATTCGTGATGAAATGAAGTTCGATAATTTAGATGCATTAAAGGCGCATATTGCCGCTGATGTGATCACTGCAAGAGAATTTTTTATGTAGTAGCGCAATTTATTGCGCGAAGCGGCGATGTTTTTAACATTGCATTCGCGATTTAAAAATCGCTCCTACCAAGTATTAGTTGGAAAAGTGAAATGACCGAAGAAAATAAAGACACCAAATACAAATTAAACCTACCGGAAACCACTTTCCCCATGCGGGGCGATTTAGCTAAGCGCGAACCTGCTTGGTTAAAAGCTTGGAATGATAAAAAGCTGTATCAGCGCATTCGTGCCTCGCGCAAAGGCGCAAAAAAATTCATTCTGCATGATGGCCCGCCGTATGCCAATGGTGATATTCATATTGGCCACGCGGTGAATAAAATTTTAAAAGACATTATCATTAAAGCCAAAACTATGGATGGCTTTGACGTGCCCTATGTGCCAGGCTGGGATTGTCACGGCTTGCCGATTGAGTTGGTGGTAGAAAAAAATCATGGCAAAAATATAGATCCTGCAAAGTTTCGTGAACTTTGCCGTGCTTACGCCGCCGAGCAAGTGGAAAAGCAAAAGAAAGACTTTATTCGATTAGGCGTGCTGGGCGATTGGGAAAATCCTTATCTCACCATGGATTTTAAAACCGAAGCCGATATTATGCGCGCTTTGGGCGACATTTATCAAAATGGCTATTTGTATCAGGGCAGCAAACCCGTGCATTGGTGTGTGGATTGCGGCTCAGCACTGGCTGAGGCTGAGGTGGAATATGAGGATGTGAATTCGCCTGCGATTGATGTTGGGTTTAAGGTGGTGGATAACGCGGCTTTAGCGAAGTCATTTGGTTTGGATAAAATTGAAGGCGATGTATATGCCGTGATTTGGACTACGACGCCTTGGACTTTACCTGCTAATCAGGCTGTTAGCGTGCATCCTGAGCTGTATTACTCTTTAGTAGAAACGAAAAAAGGATATATTGTCGTAGGAATGGAGTTAAGACAGGCTTGTTTGGCGAGGTATGGTATTTCTAATGACAATTCTCATTTTGTTCATAGCTGCCAAGGTGAAGCATTAAGAGGCTTGCAATTACAACACCCATTCGACAATCGCCAAGTGCCGATTATCTGTGGCGACCACGTGACCACCGATGCGGGTACCGGCTTGGTACATACCGCCGCTGCACATGGTAATGATGACTGGTTGGTGATGCGTGCGAACTTTCCTAACGAAAAACCACGTGTTTTAATGGGCGGCGATGGCAAGTTCTTTAATAGCGACTTAGTTGAATTTGAAGCGATTCGTGGATTAGACCGTAAAGACGCCAATAAAGTGATTTTAGCTGCGATGACAGAAAGTGGAGCTTTGCTGGCTTCAGCACGGCTAAACCATAGTTTTCCACATTGCTGGCGCCATAAAACGCCCTTAATGCAACTGGCTACCCATCAATGGTTTATCGGCATGTACGCGCAAGATGCGGTGGGCATTAGTTTACGTGAATATGCCAATAAAGCCGTAGATGCGACCGAGTTTTTTCCAGCTTGGGGTCGTGCACGGTTGGAGGCAATGATTAAAAATCGCCCTGATTGGTGTGTTTCACGCCAGCGTAACTGGGGCGTGCCGATGCCGTTTTTTGTGCATAAAGAAACAGGTGAGCCGCATCCACAAACGGCGGATTTGCTAGAAGCTGCCGCACTATTGGTTGAACAAAAAGGCGTTGAAGCTTGGTTTAGTTTAGATGGTGATGCGTTTTTAGCTCAACACGCGCCAGTAAATGCTGAGCAATACAAAAAAGTGACGGATACTTTAGATGTCTGGTTTGATTCTGGTACTACCCATGCGGCGGTGTTAAAGCGTCGTCCTGAATTAAATTTCCCAGCCGATTTGTATTTAGAAGGTTCAGACCAACATCGCGGTTGGTTCCAATCCAGTTTACTCACAGGCTGTGCAATAGATGGCCGTGCGCCTTACGACGCATTGCTCACGCACGGCTTTGTGGTGGATGGTAGTGGCCATAAAATGAGTAAATCGAAAGGTAATGTGGTTGCGCCGCAAATGGTGATGGATACCTACGGCGCAGACATTTTACGTTTGTGGGTGGCAAGCACCGATTACTCGGGCGAATTAACGATTTCAGACGAAATTTTAAAACGCGTGGCCGATAGCTATAGAAAACTGCGCAATACCATGAAATTTCTGCTGGCGAATTTAGCGGATTTTGATGCGAGCAAAGACTTGTTGCCAGTGAATAAATGGCTGGAGATTGACCGTTACGCGTTGCATCTCACGCAAAAACTACAAACGGAAGTATTGGCCGATTATTCGCGTTATGAGTTTCATTTAGCCGTGCAAAAACTGGTGGCTTTTTGCTCTGAAGATTTGGGCAGTTTTTACTTGGATATTTTAAAGGATAGGCTTTATACCGCAGGTGAAAATTCATCTGCCCGCCGCGCCGCGCAAAGTGCCTTGCACCATATTACGCACACGTTTATGCGCCTGATTGCGCCGATTTTAAGCTTTACGGCGGATGAGATTTGGCACACGCTTAACTTAGGCGAGGATAAGTCAGTTTTTGAAGAAACTTGGTATAAGATTCCAGCGTATGGTCTGGACTCCGCACAGATATTGGCTTGGCAGGCAGTGATTTCTGCACGTAGCCAAGCCGCTAAAGAAATTGAAGTGTTGCGTGCGCAAAATCTGGTGGGCTCATCATTGCAAGCTGAGCTTGATTTTTATGTTACTGGTGAAACTTATGATGCTTTGTCTCGCCTAGAAGATGACTTGCGATTTGTCACCATTACGTCATCAGCCAAAGTGTACAAAGTGGCAAGTGAGGCTGAGCAAAAAATTCTTGTTAAACCAAGCGCGCATCAAAAGTGCGACCGTTGCTGGCATTATCGTGCCGATGTAGGTGCAGATGCAGCACACCCACATATTTGCGGGCGTTGTGTAAGCAATTTGTTCGGCAAGGGCGAGGCGCGCAAGTATGCTTAATGAAGCGAATAAACAGCTCTGCGTCATTCCGTGCTTGACACGGAATCTAGCGACTTTAACGACACTGGATGCCGTTTTGCAACGGCATGACAGAGTGAAATGATGGCGACCATTTCGCGTTATTTTAGCCTTAGTGTCGCCATCGTTGTCATTGATTTATACACTAAACATTTGATTGAAAAAACTTTTCAGTATGGAGAGAAACTTACTTTCACCACTTATTTTGATTTGGTGCGCTATCACAATGAAGGCTCAGCATTTGGTTTTTTAAATGATGCGGGCGGTTGGCAAAAGTGGTTTTTCGCTGCGGTTTCATTGGTTGCAGTGACGGTGATGATTTACTTAATTAGCAAGCATCAGACAGAGAAACTATTTTGTTGGGGGCTTGCCTTAGTGTTGGGCGGCGCGATAGGCAATTTGTATGATCGCGTCACCCTCGGTTATGTGGTGGATTTTTTGAATTTTCATTATCAGCAACACTATTGGCCCGCGTTTAACGTAGCAGATAGCGCGATAGTGGGTGGTGTTGGTTTGCTGCTACTAGACAGCTTTAAAGCCAAATAATAGAGCAGTGGTGGTGTGCTATCAGGTCGTCATTGATGTGAGTGATAATGCCGAATGCAAAGTTTTTGAAGATTGGCTTAAAAGGTATCAAAATGAAATCATCGGCATTAGCGAAAATAGCGGCTGTGGTTGCTGCGTAAATATTTTTACTGTTGAGCTTTTAGATGGTGCTATACCGCTTGCGATGTTTAATCAGGTAGAAACAGACCAAGCACTAGAAATGCGTTATGGATTAGAGAAAAATCTTCTCATTAATGATTATTTAAACCACAGTTAACACTAAGTTGGGGTTGCGATGCCAGATTGGAAAAAACTGATAGAAGGTAAAATCGCGCTGGCAAAACGTGGCGCAAAGCCCAGTAAAGCCAATGAAAATGCGCGCATCCCCGCTGGACAAAAGCAAGTCAATAACTTCCCCATTTTAGATTTAGGCATCAAGCCTGAAATTGCACTGAATAGTTGGAGTTTGCGCGTTTATGGCTTGGTAGAACATGACATCAAGCTTGATTGGGCGCAGTTTCAGGCTATGCCGCAAATCACGGATATTTCCGATTTTCACTGTGTTACCCGTTGGAGCCAGTTGGATATGGATTGGCAAGGCGTGCGCGTGCGCGATATATTGGCACTGGCAAAACCTCTAAACAGCGCATATTTTGCCACCATGCACAGCTATGATGGCTACACTACCAATTTGCCGATGGAAGCTTTGCTGGACGATGATGTGTTGCTGGCGCATTCGGTATTTGGCAAAGCCCTGCCGCGCGAACACGGCGGCCCAGTGCGCATGATTGTGCCCAAACGCTATGCGTGGAAAGGTGCAAAGTGGATTAAAGCCATAGAGTTGCATGAGCACGATAAGCGCGGCTTTTGGGAAGTACGCGGTTACCATAATGAGGCGGATCCGTGGCTAGAGCAACGATTTAGCGATGATGAATAATGGTGGATTTAAGCTTCACATTCACAGGTGAATGCTGGCTTTGGCAGGCTGAAAATCAAGTGAGCTGGCATTTTGTGACTTTGCCGCAAGACAAATCAGAAGAAATTAAATTTTTTAACGAAAACTTACATGGCAAAAGGCGCGGCTGGGGCGCGGTGCGCGTGCAGGTAACGATAGGCAAAACCACATGGGAGACTTCTATGTTTCCCTATGCGAAAACGCAATGTTATATTTTGCCGATTAAAGCTGAAGTGCGAAAAAAAGAAAATATTTTCGTGGGTAAATTGCTAGAGATTGGGCTAGCAATTAACGTGTAAGTAATCGTTTTTTTAATGCCTTTTTTTAGGCAGAAATTTACTGATCAAAGTAAACACCACCACCACACAAATGATGCCCACTGCTAGCCCGACCACAGCATCTAATAACATAGGCAAAATAAACGAAGTTTCTTTTAGCGGCTCGGCAAGGTGATGCAAAGCAGGAATGCCATGCCCAATAATGCTGCCGCCCACTAAAAACATCGCCGCCGTGCCTGCAATACTCAAAAAGCGCATTAAATATGGCGTGGCGTTAAGTAGCCAATTACCCACTTTGCGAATCAGTTGTTTGATGAAACTTTTGCCTTTGCGCAACATCATGTACAGCCCTAAGTCGTCTAGCTTTACAATGCCCGCGACTAAGCCATAGACGCCGACGGTCATGACAATGGCGATAAGTGAAACCACCGTGACTTGTTTGGTAAAGGTGGCTGAAGCTACTGTACCGAGCGCAATCACAATAATCTCAGCCGATAAGATAAAATCAGTACGAATTGCACCTTTAATTTTGTCTTTTTCTAGCGCGATTAAATCGATTTTGGTGTCAGCCACGGCTTGGGCGAGTTCTTTTTCGTGCGCGGCATCTTCTTGTTTGCTGTGCAAAAATTTATGAACTAGTTTTTCTGCGCCTTCAAAACATAAATAAGCGCCGCCTATCATCAACAAAGGTGTAATCAACCATGGTATGAAATAGCTAATGGCTAGTGCAGCAGGCACAAGGATGAGTTTGTTAATGAACGAGCCTTTTGCAACCGCCCAAACAACGGGGATTTCTCGCGAAGTATCCACACCGGTAACTTGTTGCGCGTTTAGCGCTAAATCATCGCCCAATACGCCAGCGGTTTTTTTTGCAGCTACTTTAGTCATGACAGATACGTCATCTAACATCGTGGCGATGTCATCTAAAAGTGCGAGTAAGCTACCAGCAGCCATGTTTTTTCCTGATTGAATTGGTGAAAATGGAGCAGTATTCTAACTTAAAAAACGCCCTATTTGCTGGAGCGTCGTGAATTCTGCGGTTTCTTAAGGTTTACTGGGGTGCTTACTTAATTTGCGCTGCAATGTGCGCCTATGCATGTTGAGGCGGCGCGCTGTTTCAGAAACGTTTCCACTGCATTCGGCTAGCACGCGTTGTAAATGCTCCCACTCTAAGCGGTCGATGGTCAGTGGGTTTGACGTGAGTTCCATGTTGTCGTCGCCACTTTGCTTACCAAACGCGGCAATAATTTCATCGGCATCCACAGGTTTTGCCAGGTAGTGCGTAGCGCCTAGTTTAATGGCCTCAACCGCAGTTGCAACGCTGGCAAAACCTGTGAGCACCACAATGCGCGTGCCAGCATTGAGGCTTGCCAGTTGCCGCACCAGCACCAAGCCTGAATTGCCCGACATTTTAAGGTCAACCACGGCAAATTCTGGCGCATCAAGTTGGGCAAAAGCGTATGCGCTTTCAGCACTGTTGGCTGTGCTAACAGCAAACCCGCGTTTGCGCATGGCTTTAGCCAACACGCTTAAAAAAGCTTCATCGTCATCAACCAAAAGTAAACTTGGTTGTTCGCTCTGCTGTGCATTGCTGGATAATGAATTCATCGTGTTTAGGCCTTCATTTTGAAATGATAAGTTTGGCAAGAGGTAAGCGCACAGTCGACATCACTCCGCCTTCAGGGTGGTTTGTATGTGTCAACTCTCCGTCATAGCGCGCTAGGGCAGTTTGCGTTAAAAATAGGCCTAGCCCCATGCCTTGTGCATTTTTAGAGCTGAAAAATGGTTTGCCGAGCAACTGTTTTACTTCATGACTAAGTCCTTTGCCAAAGTCGCGAATTTCAATAGTGAGCATTTTTTCATTCCAATGCGCATTCAGTAGAACGCGATCAGCGAATTCGTCTGCTGCATTATCAAGTAAGTTCTGAATTGCTTGCGTAAGCGTTATGTCAGAAAAAATCAATGGATTAAGCGGGTGATTTGCAAGCGTGACGACCAGCTCAGTGGCGGGGCGCGTATCACGCCAGCGCTGAATTGCCTCTTCTAAAAAATCACGCAGCAATATGCCTTGTCCGCCATCTGCGCGCGATTTTCCTGCATTTTTTGTGATGGAAGACAGTATTTCTTTGCACCGCATAATTTGTGTGCGCATGATGTCGAGTTGCGATAACGCTTCAGGTTGATGACTAAATTCTTGTGCTAGTTCCTTGCTTACCACCGCCATTGTGGCTAACGGTGTACCAAGCTCGTGTGCCGCGCTGGCTGCAAGTGTACCTAAAGCCAGCATGCGTTCGCTCTCTAAAGCTTTTTCGCGAACCTCAGCCATTTTTTTGTCGTAATCGCGTAGGTTTTGGCCAATACGCGAAATAAAAATCGCCACAATAATTGCACTAATTACAAACCCTAGCCACATGCCGACCAGATGAATGTCTAGTTGCGTGTCGTCGCGCATATGCATGTGCAAATGTGAGAGCGGAATGTGAAAAAACATCAATACGGTATAGCTAGTAATACTTAAAGCGGCTACTAACCAGGCATACACGGCACGTAGCGCAACCGCTGCTACGGTAATTGGTATTAAAAACATCCAGATAAAAGGGTTGCTGTAGCCGCCACTAAAATAAAAAATGAGTGTAAAAACAGCTATGTCGCCCATGAGCTGGAACAATAATTCACGTTGCGTTGTTTGCACAGAAGTTTTCAGACGCCACCATGCCAGCAAGCTTAAAGCACACAAAATGACAAGCCCAATCGAGAGCGGCAACACATACAGTGGTATTGAAGCCTGCCTTAATCCAACCATCACAACCACAAGACAAAGTATTACCACCCCGCGCAACATTATTAAACGCTGCATATTCTGGCGTGTGGCACTAAATAAATTGAGTTGAGAGTGGGGCAAAGGGAATTCGCTTTAGTCATCAAGTAACTGTAGCATTATAAAGCCAACATCATCATTATGCCCTGCGACAAATTGTCGCGCGACAATATGCCACATTCCGCATCCCTATATTTTTGAATACAATCCAGCAATATCAAAAAAATGACAATATTTAGGGATGAAAAAATATGAAAAAAATAGCATTGGCAGTGTTTTTAGCGTGTAATAGCGGACTATTGGTTGCAGAAGAGGTGGCGGTAGAAATCACAGCTGAACAGGTACAGGCAAATGCTACCGAAGCGCCAATAACACAATTAGAGCCAATGCAAATTCGTGCTGAAGCAATTGCTTCTTCACTGCTATTAGATACACCTTCCACAGCGGGTAGTCGGCTTGATTTAACCCCCAGAGAAACGCCTGCTTCTGTGACAATTGTAGACCGAAGTTTAATTGAGCAACGGGGTGCTACTAATACACAAGAAATATTGAAAAGTGTGCCTGGTGTGTTGGCGGCCTCCCCACCCGGCTCTGCAGGTTCGGTCACCTATCGAGGTTTTGGCTCGTCCTCATTGACGCAAATGTTTAATGGCATTACGGTGCAGTATGATGCCATCGCTGCAAGGCCCGTAGACAGCTGGATTTATGACCGTGTTGAAGTGGTCGGGGGACCTTCTACCTTCCTATTCGGCGCAGGCGCAGTGGGTGGGTCAATCAATAATATTACTAAGACGGCAAGCCGATTAGGCGACTTCACTCAGGCGCGTGCAAGTTACGGTTCGTTTGATACTTCCCAATTATCATTTGGTCTCAATCGTCAGTTAGGCGATGATGTCGGCGTCAAAAACTATCTTCGCGCCGATATTAATCGAACAAATTCCAATGGGTATGCTGAGGGGAATGAGCGTGAGGCTTGGTCTGGCGCATTCTCTTTGTTAACCGATATTACGCCAAATCTTTCTCATACATTAGCGCTTGAGTATCAAAATGAACAGGATGACCGAATTTATTGGGGTACACCGTTGTTAAGGCCCGCTTCTGGTCCGATTGTTGGAAATGGAAAAATTGCGGATGGAACACGTTTTAAAAACTACAATTCAGCCGATGGTATTTATGAGCAAACTGTCAAATGGGGGCGCTCAATCATTGACTTTAAGTTAAACGATGCAACTTCAATTCGGAATACTTTTTACCATTATGATGCGCTGCGTGATTATCGCAACGTAGAAGTATACAAATACAATGCTACGAATACAGCTGTTGTGCGGTCATCACCTTTGTTACAAAGACATGATCAGGAAGTCGATGGCGATCGAGTAGAGTTGAGCTATAAAACAGATATAGGTGGGATGAAGTCTGATTGGGCGGCTGGATTTGACTACAACGTTAATCGACAAACACGCTTTCCAAGATCTTTAACCTTAAATGTAAGCACGGTAAATCCTTACAACTTCACAACAGAAAAGTTTTTTGATATTCCTGGCATGGTTCGTGGCTTTAACCCACAACGCACAAATCGGGTTGAAACACTTGCGTTCTTTCTTGAAAATAGAACCAAATTCACCGATCAGTTATCGTTAGTTACTGGCTTGCGTCATGACAAAATTGATTTATCAGTAAAAAATCACCAGGCTGCTACGGCAACCAATCCAGCCTATTTTGATCGTAAATACACCCCAACTACAGGTAGGGTGGGTTTGATTTACGACTTTACGCCAACTGCCAATGCCTATGTTCAATATAGTACCGCGGCAGACCCTCCAGCAGGTATTTTAACAACGGCTGCTTTTACGCAAGTTAGAGATTTTGATTTAACGACAGGAAAACAAATTGAAATTGGCAGCAAGTTTGATTTTCTGGAAGGCAGAGGTTCTGCAACGATTGCAGCCTATAAAATTGTACGAAAAAACTTAGCGACGCCGGACCCCAATAACACAGGAACGACAATTCCGGTTGGGCAACAGTCTTCACGTGGTATTGAGCTGGCAGCCTCAATGAAAGTGACGGATGATTTAACCTTACAGGGCAATTATTCACTGGTTGATGCGCAGTATGATAAGTTTACGCAAGTGGTAGCGGGTAAAGCTGTTTCACGTGTGGGAAACGCGCCTACGAATACGCCTACCAGCATAGCCAATGCTTGGTTTACTTATAACATCACACCCACACTGCAAGCGGGTGCCGATGTGCGTTATGTTTCATCACGTTATGGCGATGTTGCAAATACCTTTGGGGATGCTTCGTACACATTATTTGGCGCGTTTGCATCATATAAGCTACCTAAATATGGTACGTTAACGGCACGCGTGCGAAACTTAACTGACGAAGTCTATGCCGCATCCGTTACAGGGGATCAAATGTTTTATTTAGGTGCGCCAAGATCTTATGAATTTGGCTGGCAAGCGGAGTTTTAATGAAAGTTATCATTAAGTGAAACTAAATAGCAGGCCTGTAATCTTCGTTTTATGTTTTGCTGCTTTTTTAATGAGCGGCTTTTCGGGTGACCATTCGTCTGCTGTAATTTCACTCGATAATCCCGTAGCAGAAGCAAGTCGACTACCGCGCTTACGAACATTACCCAATGGTGATGCCTTAATGAGCTGGGTTGAGCCAAATGGTCATGGACATGTCTTGAAATTTGGTGTTTTACATAGTGGGCGCTGGGTCAAACAAGGTGAGGTCGCGCAAGGCGAAAATTGGTTTGTGAATTGGGCGGATTTCTCGTCGATAGTCGCTATTGATGAAAATTTTTGGGTGGCACATTGGCTGGCCAGACAAAAAGGCGGCAAGACTTACGATTATGACGTTTCGCTAGCAATTTCTGATGATGCCGGGCTCACTTGGCGAGAGATTGGTCACCCTCACCGCGATGGCGCAGCTGCCGAACACGGTTTTGCCACAATATTTAAAGACGTGAACGGCGCTGGTATTGTTTGGCTGGATGGTCGTGAGCATGTTAAAAAAGAGGATAAAGCAAAGTTTCCAGAAAAATCAGGCAACTTTAATTTACGCTACACACATATCAACCGCGATGGCTCAATGACGGATGAGCAGGTGCTCGATAATAATACATGCACCTGTTGCTGGACTGCGGTAGCCGCCACGCAAGATGGCGCCGTTGCGGCTTGGCGTGGACGTACTGATGACGAAATTCGTGATAACCGCGTAGCACTTTTGCACGATGGAAAATGGTCTGCGCCAAAAGGTTTAGGCGCAGAAGGCTGGAAAATCGCAGGTTGCCCCGTCAACGGTCCTTCCATTAGTGCTTTGGGAAATAATGTGGTCGCAAGCTGGTTTACGGCTGAAGGTGATCGTCCGCGCGTACGTGCGGCATTTTCAGATGATGGCGGTGTAACTTTTGGTAAGCCAATTGACATTGATGACTTGGCCCCACTGGGTCGAGTCGGCCTGACATGGCGCGATAGTCAAAGTGCTGTGGTTTCATGGCTGAGCGCACCTGGGGTGGAGCAGAAAAAATCGGCACTCAATATCAAGGTAATTTATACCGATGGTCGCGTTGAGGCCACGCGACAGTTGGCAGAAGTGAGTAGTGGCCGTGATACGGGCGTGCCGCAAATGGTATTCACTGCTGACGGGCTTTTATTGGCATGGACTAACCCCGCGCCGCAATACGGTGTTACCACAAAGATAATGCGCCATGCAGATTTAAAATTAGCAGCGCAAACTGTAAGCAAAGATAAGCGGCAACAAAAACTGGCTGTGCTTGATAACAAATTTTCGATCAATGCAGCGATTTGCACTTCAAATCATGAGTAATCGCTGTTTTTTAGCGTAATTTTTTCAAAAATATATATTAAGTAATTTTTTGAATGACGCAAAAAGATTAGCCAGTAAGTTTAAAATATACTGTTTTTCATGCCTGAATTTACACTAACCTTTTTAGATGCGCTGCAAGCCTTTATTTACAAGGCTCTCAGGGCATAAATTTTTGCTCGGTGCTTTTTTGTGCTATTTGCTTAAAAATTTACAACTTTTATTTTGCGGAAATTAAGGGTTATTATGGTATATTTCTGCAGCGTTAAATTGATTGAATTAAGCAGTTAATGTTGAGTTATATGCCTAGTATCCCTCAATTGACTTTCCGATTGTTAGCGTTTTAGCGTTTGATTTTTTGCAGCATTTTTGCCTGCAATATCGTGATTAAAGGTTTCTAGGTAATGAACGAAAACGTATCAGAAAATCGCGCAAGCAAAATAGCAGGCTTGCTATTTGTATTAGCGATTCATGGTGTATTACTCTACGCTGCAATGAGCTATAAGCTGATTCCGCCGCCGCAAGAAATGGCCACTTTGATGGTAGATTTAATCAATCCACCTAAAAAAGAAGAGCCTCCTCCGCCAGAACCCGAGCCACCTAAGCCAGAGCCGCCTAAAGAAGTAAAGTTGGTGAAAGAAAAGCCCGTCGTTAAGCCGATTGCGCCGCCTAAACCCGTGTTAGCCGCTGAAGCGCCTGTGACGGCACCCACGGATATAGTAGTGGAAAGGACCTCTGAGCCACCTAAAGAAGAGCCTGCACCACCCGCGCCAGAACCTGCCCCAGAGCCAGTCAAAGAGGTTGAAAAACCTGCTGCGCCTGTGCAGATATCAGAATTATCAGTCGGTTGCTCAAGCCGCCCTGAGCCTAATTACCCGCCAGCATCGCGTCGTAATGGTGAACAAGGTAGCGTTAAATTACGCGTTGAATTAGACGAATCAGGCCATATCAGCTCAGTAAGAGTAGCACAAAGCTCTGGGCATTCTAGGCTAGATAACGCAGGCGTGGCTGCCATTAAAAACTGGAAGTGTGAAGCAGCAACACGTGACGGTAAACCAGCACGTGCCATTGCAACACAAGTGTTTGATTTTAAATTAGAGGGAGAAGAATAAGATGGCTCAAGCAGCAGTAGCAGCATCACAACAATTAGGTTTCGCAAACTTTATTGCGAATGTGGATACCGTAGGCAAGGTGGTTTTATTTTTCTTACTGGTGCTTTCTATCGCCAGTTGGTATTTAATATTTACCAAAATGTTTTCTAACTGGCTTGAGGCTAAACGCGCCAAGGCTTTTTTAGCCAAGTTTAGAGATGCAGACTCTTTAGAGCAACTTAATCATGTTTTAAAAGAAGGTAAACCAGATAATGCGTTTGCTAACTTAGCCGCTGAAGGTTTAGCTGCTTTACGTAGTGCCAGTGGTTTTGGCAACCAAAAATTACTCGCGGCAGGTGGTTTTTCAGAATTTATGACTCGCGCTATTCGTAATGGCATTGACCAAGAGTCTGCCCGTTGCGAAAATGGTTTAACCATTTTAGCCTCGGCGGGTTCAGCCTCGCCTTATGTCGGCTTGTTTGGTACAGTCTGGGCGATTTACCACGCGCTGGTGAATATCGGCTTAAGCGGACAAGGCACGCTCGATAAAGTCGCAGGCCCAGTAGGCGAAGCTTTGATTATGACCGCCATTGGCTTGGCGGTGGCGATTCCTGCCGTATTTGCCTACAACGCCTTTAACCGCCGCAACCGCATGTGGCTGGCGAAATTAGATGCCTTTGCGCACGACTTATTTGTGCGTGTGACCGCAGGTGCGGTTGGCGCAAACCAAACAAGCGCGACAGGACATACATCATGAGTTTTGGTAGCTTTAATTCTAATCAACCGCAAGCTAAGGCCGAAATCAATGTGGTGCCGTTAGTAGACGTGATGTTGGTGCTATTGGTGATTTTTATTATAACCGCGCCCTTGCTCACGCATTCGGTTAAAATTGATTTGCCAAAAGCTTCGAGTAATCCCAATATCACCAAGCCCGACCACGTGGAATTGGCGATTCGCGAAGATGGCAGCTTGTATTGGAACGGCGAACTGGTACAGAAAGAATCTCTGGCGGCACGTTTTGCGCTTGAAGCTAAAAAAGAGCCTCAACCAGAGCTTCACATTAAAGCCGATGGCACATCGAAATATGAAAAAATCGCGCAGGTCATGTCAATTGCTGCAAAAACAGGTCTTACAAAAATTGGCTTTGTCACTGACCCAGCAGGCGAGCAATAAATCATACTCTAGAGGTTACCTACAAAAGAACCGCCACTTCATGTTTAATTGAAATGGCGGTTTTTTTATTTACTCCTCATGTGGAATATCTGCATCTAAAAAATAGCTGATTCTTTTACGCGGATTTAAATAATCCAGCGCGTCTTTTGGCAGTTGGTTTGGCCTTAAGCATTGGCTGATGCTAATACTTGGTTCTTCACGTAAATCAATGATGTGTGGTTCAAGACGGTCTGCTAACGGGTCGTGCAGCATCACATAGGGCCGTAACGGTTTGTTGGGGTTGACGGACACCACAATGGCATACACGCCGGTCGAAAGTTGTACCGTACTGCCAGGCGGGTAAATGCCGACTGTTTTGATGAGATGTTTCAATAAGTTGCTGTCGAATTTATTGCGCTGGTGTGTATACATCAGTGCCAGTGCCTCGTAGGGCGTTTTGGCAATGGCGTGGTCGTTTGGGTTACATAAATTATCATACCAATTGACCAAAGCAATAATGTTTGCCAGTGGGTCCGTAAGTTCAGGTTTAATTTGTTTGGGGTAGCCTGAGCCATCCGCATGCACATGGTGCTGTAAAATGATTTTACCAACACGCGCGGGCAAGCCAACTTCTTTCGCCATGCGTGCGCCTATCTCACTATGTTGCTCAAAATGCAATTGCTCTTGCTTGGTAAGTGGTGCTTGTTTTAGTAACACTTTTCCTGAAATTTCGATTTTGCCAATGTCATGAAAAATAGCCGCCATGCCCAAAAGCCGCGCATCTTCTTTTGACATTTCGATTGATTTTGCCATCATGAGTGATAGCACTGTCACATTCATTGGGTGCAGATAATGCGCGTCACTTGAGCGATTTCCGTTGAGGGCATGAATCGCCACGTCACCCTCCATCAGCGCAGTTTCAACCATATCATCAACCGTTAAGGCGGCTTGTTGAATAGAAGCCTGTGGCGTCATTAAAATATTGTTGGTTGCTATGCGAACCACATCACAGGAGACTAGAAATTTTTTCTCACTTTCTTCTAAGGCATGATGCAATTGTTTAAGCCGTACCTGTTTAGGTATTGGCTCAATTGGCGACGGGTCAACATGCGCGGGTGGCGCAACTTCGTCCTGATTTACAACGCTTGCATCTTCAGTAGGTGCATCTGCTTTTGGTAGTGGTTCACAGTCGCTTCGCTTAGGGTCGTAACGTAGTTTTTTTAAGCCAATTTTTTGGATAGTGCTGATTTGTGTTTCATCTTTTACTTTAAAGTTGCTAAAGGTAAAAGGATGGTCCATCCAACCTAAATCCAGATGTACATATAAACCAACACGTAGTTGTGATACGTCAATTAAGTTGTTGTTATTGTGCATTTTTGTTACCTCTTTCATGGTACTTCTTTGTGCTGAGAGCCAGCAATTTGGTAAACTCAGCAGCGGACACCGGCTTGCTATAAAGATAGCCTTGCGCCTCCAGGCAGCCCATGTTTTTTAAAAATGCGGCTTGGGCAAGCGTCTCAACACCTTCAGCAATCACCGTAAAACCTAGGCTACAAGCCATCGCGTTAATGGTGTTGGTAATGGCGGCGTCATCTAAATCATCTGGCAAGCCGCGCACGAACGATTGGTCAATTTTGATTTTATCGAGCGGTAAGCGTTTAAGGTTAGAAAGTGACGAATAACCCGTGCCAAAGTCATCAATCGCTACGCGTACGCCGAGTTGTTTGATGTTGTTGAAAGTATCAATCACAAACTCGGTATTTTGCATCACGGTGCTTTCGGTAATTTCAAGCTCGAGAATGTTTGGGTTGCAATTGGTTTCAATAAGAATGCCGTATACCGTGTCATAAAAATTGCTGCGCATAATCTGCACGCCAGAAACGTTCACCGAAATCCATTGCATGGTGTAGCCATCGTTAATCCATTCAATGGCCTGCAGCGCCGCCTGGCGCAATACCCATTCACCAATTTGTACAATCAGACCTGTCTCTTCAGCAATCGGGATAAATTTTGCGGGTGACACCAACCCAAGTTCTGGATGGCGCCAGCGAATCAGTGCTTCGGCGCCAATAATGTCACCAGTGAGTAATGAAATTTGTGGCTGGTAATACATTTCAAATTGGTTGCGCTCAAGCGCGTGGCGCAACTGGCTTTCAATGGTAAAGCGCTCAACCGCGTTTTTGCTAAGGTCATCCGAGTAAAAGCAGTGGTTATTTTTGCCACGGTTTTTTACCTGATACATGGCAATGTCAGCGGCTTTAATCAGGCTGTCAACATCAGCGCCATCTTTGGGAAAAATTGAAATGCCCACGCTCGCGCCAATAAAAATTTCTTTACCATCAATAAAAAACTCTACTTGCAGGGCATAGATAATTTTCTGTGCGATGAGTGCTGCATCCTGCGGATGCTTAATCATATCCATCATCACCAAAAATTCGTCGCCGCCTAGTCGTGCCACAATGTCGCTATCGCGCATGGCATGATGAATTCGTTTTGATACTTCATAGAGTAATTTATCGCCCACTTGATGCCCAAGGCTATCGTTAATGGCTTTAAAGCGGTCTAAATCGACAAACAGCAGCGCAATTTGGTGATGCTCCCGTTCGGCACGTTTAATGGCGTGTTCAAGCAATTCATTAAATAAGCGGCGATTTGGCAAACCTGTGAGCGGATCGTGGTTCACGAGTTCATGCAATCTGTTCTGTGAGTGTTTTGCTTCGGTAATATCGGCAAACACGCCCACATAATACAGCGTTTCTTCTTGCTGATTTTTAACGGCATTTACTGTCAGCCGCTCCTGATAAGCCTCACCATTTTTACGGTGATTTAACAATTCAGCACTCCATTTTCCGTCAAGCTGTAGGTGCCGCCAGGCTTCACGTTCGGTTTCGTGTAACGCTTTTGGCACGGTGCCAAAAACCTCCTGCTGATTAAACCCGGTAATGGCGGTAAAACTTTTGTTGATGCTTAAAATATTGGCGTTTGCATCCATTACCATCATGCCTTCGCTGGCATTCTCAAAGGCAATTTTGGCCAAGTGGTAAGCACTGTTGTTAAAAGTGGTTGCGCTTTGCTGATTGTCTTGCGGTGCTGACTGGGCTTGTGTTTGGGGCGTATTGCTGTTGCTGTGATAGTTCATGTCGACCCAGTACCAATGCTTGTCGAGCGCACTTTGCACAGCGCTGGAGAGTTGCGACGTGCGTAAGCGCTCACCTGTAAAAGGTTGGCCAAGGTTCTCAAGCGTGTCGCTTTCTGAAACCAAATGATAGGGTTTAAAATCGTCTAAATTTTTCACTTTTTTTGAACGTTTCGTTATCAAACATCATCCATAAGTAAGCTGATGTCATATCAACATCAAGCAGGGTATAAGTGGATATCGGACTTGTTAGTGAAAACTTGAGCAGTTTTTGACGGAATTGAATGTTATGAAAGTAAACCTGATGAAAAATCAATGGCAATTGGCCGTGGCTTTAAGCATGATCTTTGGCGTGATTGCGGCGCAGGCTGAAGAGTATATGGCAATTCAACAGGCCGACATCAAACAGCCGCCAACATGCCCTATGGCCAAAGCACAAGACCACAGGCAGCAACCCATTGAGTTGAAACAAATCATGTTTGATGATAGCACACAGGATTTGGCGGTAATCGCTGTGGATGAGCGACAAGCAAAAACGACAAAGCGCATCACATACCATCAGCACAAGCAAGCTGGCTGCCATTTTTCTGCCGTTGCAATTGCCCGTGGCGGTGATTGGGGCTGGTTTTTGGTTTGGGCAGAGGCGGAAAAAGCCTATTTCACGCGATTGGATGGTGAAGCGTTAGTTTTTGTGCCACCAAAAAAATTGTCGATTTCGCACGTAACGGAAATTGAATTTTTAGCAAACAGCGCGCAACCTACCATGCGAGTGCAAACACAGCAGGGTGCAACGCAGTTATTCATTTCAGAAGATGAAGGCCGAAATTGGCAGCTTTTGCCAGAGCAATAATGCGGTTAATTGCAAGAATTTTTAGTGTTTCATTCCGCTTAAATGTCTACGAGGAAAAATAAATGCCCTGCGAGCCTTTATTTATAAGGCTTCCAGAGGTGTCAAAAAGGTTGGTGTTTAAATAGGCCATTTTTATCAAACATCACCCTTTGAAAATTTGCGCAGAAAATGAGTTACAAAATCTATGTTGTGACTGCAATCGTGCATCTTGGGGTTCGCCCTTATTGAAAAATCCACAATTTGCTCCATAGTAGCTTCATATTATTTTTGAGGAGCAACACAATGCGATTTGACAAACTCACCACTAAATTTCAACAAGCCATTAACGATGCGCAAAGCTTGGCTTTGGGCGCTGATAACACCGCGATTGAGCCGCAGCATTTATTGCTGGCGTTGCTCAATCAAGACGATGGCGGTACAGCGTCACTGCTTTCACGTGCGGGTGCGCAGTTAAATCCGCTAAAAACCAGTTTGAATGCGGCCATCAATAATTTGCCAAAATCGCCAGATGCGAGCGGCGAAGTGGCGATTTCGCGTGATTTGAATAATCTCTTAAATGTAACCGATAAATTCGCGCAGAAACGCGGTGATACCTACATCGCAAGTGAAATGTTTTTGTTGGCACTGGCTGACGATAAAGGTGAAACAGGCCGATTGCTCAAGCAGCATGGCTTGACGAAAACTGCGCTAGAAGCTGCAATTACCGCGGTGCGCGGCAATGAAAATGTCAATAGCCAAGAAGCCGAAGGCCAACGCGAATCTTTGCAGAAGTACACCATCGACCTTACAGAGCGCGCCAGACTAGGCAAACTCGACCCGGTGATTGGTCGCGATGATGAAATTCGCCGTGCGATTCAAATTTTAGGGCGCCGTACCAAAAACAACCCTGTACTAATTGGTGAGCCGGGTGTGGGTAAAACGGCGATTGTTGAAGGTCTGGCGCAACGTATTGTGAATAATGAGGTGCCCGATACGCTCAAAGGTAAAAAGGTATTGTCACTCGATATGGCGGCTTTGTTAGCGGGCGCCAAGTATCGCGGCGAGTTTGAAGAACGTCTGAAAGCTGTGCTGAAAGAATTGGCACAGGATGAAGGTCAAACGATTGTCTTTATTGATGAAATTCACACCATGGTGGGTGCGGGCAAAGCTGAAGGCGCGATGGATGCGGGCAATATGCTCAAGCCTGCCTTGGCGCGTGGCGAGTTGCATTGCGTGGGCGCGACAACGCTGGATGAATATCGCAAATATATTGAAAAAGATGCCGCATTGGAACGGCGTTTCCAGAAAGTGATGGTGGATGAACCGACCGTAGAAGCCACGATTGCGATTTTGCGCGGACTGCAAGAAAAATACGAACTGCATCATGGCGTAGAAATTACCGACCCTGCGATTGTGGCAGCGGCTGAGTTGTCACATCGCTACATTACCGACCGCTTTTTACCCGATAAGGCGATTGATTTGATTGATGAGGCGGCAAGCCGCATCAAGATGGAGATTGATTCCAAGCCTGAAGTGATGGATAAACTCGAACGCCGCCTGATTCAATTAAAAATTGAGCGTGAAGCCGTGCGCCGTGAGAAAGACGAAGCCAGCCATAAGCGTTTTGAGTTGATTGAAGAAGAAATTTCAAAAATCGAAAAAGAGTATGCCGATTTTGAAGAAATCTGGAAAGCGGAAAAAGCGCAGGTGCAGGGCTCAGCGCACATTAAAGAAGCGATTGAAAAAGTAAAATTTGAGATGGAAGAAGCAACACGCAAAGGCGAGTGGCAAAAAGTTTCTGAGCTGCAGTATGGCAAATTGCCACAGTTAGAAGCGCAGTTAAAACAAGCCTCCAGCGCTGAAGCCGAAAGCGGGCAAGTCAAACACAAAATGCTACGCACTGAAGTGGGCGCCGATGAGATTGCCGAGGTTGTGAGTCGTGCAACGGGTATTCCCGTAAGTAAGATGCTGACGGGCGAACGTGAAAAATTATTGACCATGGAAGCCAAACTGCACGAGCGCGTGGTGGGACAAGACGAAGCGGTGCGCTTGGTAAGTGATGCGATTCGCCGTTCACGTTCTGGTTTGAGTGACCCCAATCGTCCTTACGGCAGCTTCTTGTTCTTGGGGCCAACGGGCGTGGGTAAAACTGAGTTGTGTAAATCGCTCGCCAATTTCTTGTTTGATTCAGAAGACCATTTGATTCGCATCGACATGAGCGAATTTATGGAAAAACATTCTGTGGCCCGCATGATTGGTGCGCCACCAGGCTATGTGGGCTATGAAGAAGGTGGCACATTGACGGAGGCCGTACGCCGCAAACCTTACAGCGTGGTTTTGTTGGATGAAGTTGAAAAAGCGCATCCTGATGTGTTTAATGTGCTGTTGCAGGTGCTCGATGATGGCCGCTTAACCGATGGCCAGGGTCGTACGGTAGACTTCAAAAACACGGTGATTATCATGACGTCCAATTTAGGCAGTCAAATGATTCAAAGCATGTCGGATCAGGATTACCAAGTGGTGAAACTGGCGGTGATGGGCGAAGTAAAAACGCATTTCAGGCCTGAATTCGTCAACCGGATAGATGAAGTGGTCGTTTTCCACGCGTTGGGTGAGGCAAATATCAAATCAATAGCAAGTATTCAATTGCAGTACTTGGCTAAACGTTTGGCTGCGATGGACATGCAACTCCATGTGACCGATGCGGCACTGGCTGAAATCGCCAGCGCTGGATTTGACCCCGTGTACGGTGCACGCCCATTAAAACGGGCTATCCAGAGCGAGATTGAAAACCCATTGGCACGTGAAATTTTGGCTGGCAACTTTATGCCGAAAGACACGGTCCAAGTGGATTACAAGGCTGGCAGGATGCAGTTCAATAAGGTGTAAACAATTTGTAGGAGCGCAATAAATCGTGCTCCTACAAAATTCGGGTGAGTGAGGAGTGAGGGATGCGTAGACATAGTTTAATATTCGGCACGATATTGCTGGCGGGTTTGGTGACCGGTTGTGTCAGCAATGCCTCGCGTGAAGTGGCGGTTGACCGGCTGACACCTGAGGAAGTGGCGCAACTCACGCCGGCCGCCACGCCAACATTGAGTTTAGATGAGATTGTTAGTCTGACCCAGCAAAAAGCCACTGCTGACGATGTTATTGCCAAAATCAAAGCCAGTAACTCGCAATATGACTTAACCGCCAGTCAAATTGTAACCTTAAGCAAACAGGGCGTGGACTCAAAAGTGCTGGATTACATCCAATCTGAACGTGAAAAAGCGCGCCTCAATAGCCTTGCAGAAGAAATCAACAAGCGCGAAAAAGCCAATAAAGAAGCACAAGAAAAGCTCAAACAACAAGCTTGGCGTAACCGCTACGACCCTTTTTATGACCCGTTCTATCACCCGTTTTATGGCTATGGTCCTTATTGGGGAAGCCACTTTTATTTGAACAACCATTTGCATCGGCGTAGAAGATAACCCTCAATAACTCGCGCTATAATGGCGTATTGTGTTTGAGGGTTTTTGCATGCGCCAGTTTTCAGAACAAATCACCATGTCAACATCAGGCCGTAAGCTCTACGACATCACGCCTGATGTTTTACAATTCACCAAAAAATCCGCTATTCAAACGGGTTTACTCACCTTGTATATTCAGCACACTTCCGCAAGTCTACTTATTAATGAGAATTATGATGCTGACGTGCTGGTGGATATGGAGGCGTTTTTTAATCGCTTGGTACCTGATGGCGATAAGCTCTTTATTCACACCGTTGAAGGCCCAGACGACATGCCCGCGCATGTGCGTAGTGCGCTGACGCAAACCAGTTTATCTATTCCAATTGTGCAAGGCAGGCCTGCACTCGGCCAGTGGCAAGGTATTTTTTTGTATGAACACCGACACCTTGCGGCAAGTCGGCGCGTTATTTTACATGCAATAGGGGATTGATGTTGGCTAAGCGCGCCCGCAAATTAAGCCCTGCTGAATGGCAGATTTATCAGCCTTATTTTTCACCCGAAGTATTGCATTATGCCCGTATTGTAGACGGGCATACGCCATTCTGGCTGCGGCCAAGCATGTGTGCGGTGGTGCTAGGACATCACATCTATTTTCGGGCGGGGTATTATCAGTCGAATACTTTGCAGGGCGTCACGCTGTTAGGCCATGAGTTAACCCATGTGGAGCAGTATTTAGAAGGCATGACGATTTTGCATTATTTGTGGGAATGCCGTCGCGGCTATGTAAAAAATCGTTACGAAGTGGCAGCTTATGCGAAAGGTGCTATGATTAGTCATGATGTCGCCAAACGAGGCATTATTTAAGTTTTTTACTAAAATAAAATCTACAATTTTTTAAGGAGAAGAACAAATGGGATTGTTTTCATTTATTAAAGAGGCCGGCGAAAAACTATTTGGTATTGGTGAAGCTAAAGCGGCAGAAGAAGCTGCAAAAAAAGACCCAACACCGGTGAATGTTGAAGCGGCTAATAAAGCTGCCGCAAAAGCGATTGCAGATTATGTGGCCAAAATGGGGTTAACGGCAGAAGGGCTGACCATAGGCTTTGACGGCGCTTCCGCCACGGTCATTGTGCAAGGTATGGCAGACACTTTAGAAACCAAAGAAAAGATTTTACTCTGTTGCGGCAACGTAAAAGGGGTTGAAAACGTCCAAGACCAGTTGGGTGTGGTGGAACCTGCAGATGAACCTGTGTTCTATACGGTTGTGAGTGGTGACACATTATCAAAAATCGCTAAAACACAGTATGGCAATGCTAATGACTATATGAAGATTTTTGAAGCGAATAAACCGATGTTAAGCCATCCAGATAAAATTTATCCTGGCCAGTCATTGCGCATTCCAAAATAAACAGAGTAATTTTGCGTTTAACTCATTAATTTTAAATGACTTTAAGTTTACTTTTATGTAAAAAGTAACTAGAATGTAGCTTCGAGTTTAGTCAGTTTAAAAATCCTTGTAACTTTTAAATAGTTCAAGGATTTTTTTTAATCAACAAGTTATAAGGAATGAAAATGTCTACATTATTACGTGCATTATTTGCATTAAGTGTTACTAGTTTGTTGCTCGTGGGTTGTGGTGAAAAAGAAGCAGCACCAGTGGAAGCAGCACCAGCTGTTGAAGCGCCAGCGGCTTCAACTGCCCCGGCGGAAGCAGCACCAGCTCCTGCACCTGCAGCAGCAGAGCCAGGTGGATATGAGCCAACACCAGAAGAGCGCGTACCTGGCATTACCATTGATGATTCAGCGCAACCAGTGACAGAAGCGAGTGCACCTGCTGAAGCGTCAGCAACAGAGGCCGCAGCAGAAGCAAAATAATCTTAAATTAGTTATTTTATGTCGCAAAAAAGCACGCTCAGGCGTGCTTTTTTGTGGGCTGTGCAATTTAAACACTATTGAGAAGTTGTCTGGCAGGAATATTTAAAAATTTTCTTAGCACCAGCCATGCGGCGAGCGGGATGCAGATGGCCGAAATTAGCATGACGGTAATCGCCAACATGAAATTGAGCTGGAATGGAATATCCAGCACGTAGTGGCTCAGATAGTAAGCCAGTAGATTAGCGCCAATGGCCGCTACCAATGCTGCTATCAAGCCAATGCAGGAAAATTCAGCAAGATAGGCAACACTGACCTGCTGGCGAGATGCCCCAAAAACACGCATCAAAGTGGACTCCGTGACACGCTCATCTCGGGTTGCGACCACTGAAGCATAAAGTACGGCGATGCCGGCGATTAAACTAAAGGCGAACACGTATTCAATGGCGCTACTCATTTTTTGCATAATGCTACGTACTTGCTGCATGAGCGCCGCCACATCAATGACAGTTAGGTTTGGGTAGGATCTGATGAGTTGGTTCATGGGCGCGTCGGCACTTAGCGGCAAGTAAAAGCTACTCATATGACTCGTTGGATACTGCTCTAACACGCCAGGCGGGGTGACGGCAAAAAAGTTTGCGCGCATTGTGTCCCACTCTACTTTTCTGATACTGGTGACCGTTAAGTTGAGGGGTGTGCCCGCCACATTGAACACTAATTGGTCGCCCAGTTTGATACCTAATGTTTTGGCTAAGTCTTGTTCGAGCGATAAATAAGGTTTGCCGTGGTCTTTTTCTGTCCACCATTTGCCAGAAAGTAGTTTGTTGTCACTTTGCATGTGCGCGGCCCACGAGAGATTAAACTCTCGCTCAGCCAGCCGCTTCGCGCGCTCATCTTTCCATTCAGTCAGGCTGAGGTCATGGCCATTTTGTTTGACTAAACGACCGCGCACCATCGGGAAAATCGTCGCATCTTGAATGTTCTGCTGGGCGAAAAATCCCTTTATGCCGCTAATCTGTGCCGGCTGAATGTTGATGACAAAGCGATTCGGCGCGTCAATTGGCAGTGATGCCTGCCAGTTGCGAATTAGGTCATTGCGAATCAGCGCCAATAGCATCAGCACCATTAGACCCATGCTAAAGCCTATCATTTGTACGGTAGATAAACTAAAACGACGCTTGAGTCCTAGAACGCCGATTTTAATTTGGCTCAATACTGGGTTGCGCGATGATAATTGGAAAGTGCGGCTAAGCAGATTGACAAGTAAGTAAGCGATGCCAGCAATGGCAAAGCACAGTGCAGTCAGTGAAACTATGGTAGCGAGTGCAAGTTTAATGTCTCGCGCTTGCCAAAAAATCATGAGCGTCATCACCAAAAAAGCCGGCAAAAATTTGGCTTGTGCCGTTAGGGGCTGGCTGATGGTCTCACGCCTTAAAATATTCATGGCGGTGAGGTTACGCATTTGCCAAGCATGTGGCACCACCACGGCGAGCATCATGCCCAGGCTTGCCACTAAGCCCAAGAATAGCGGAGTGGCGTTGGCGGCAGGCAGCGTTTCTACAAATAAGTTGCCCGCCAATTGTGCTAAGCCGAGCTGCCCAATATAACCGAGCGTTGCCCCGAATAGTCCGCTAAGCAAGGCGATCATCATGGTTTGAAATGCCAGTACTTGCAACACACTGTTTTTAGAAGCGCCAAAGCAGCGCATCAGCGCAAAGGTATCAAGGCTTTGCTTAATGTAGGGCAGGCTTGAAAGCAACATGGCCACCATGGCGAGAATCACGCTCACCATCGATGATAAGCCTAAAAACTGCTGGGCTTTATCCAGCGCAGATTTAATTTCAGGCCGTGCATTTCGAATGTCCTGAATTTTTTCACCGCGAAGCAGTAAAGGCTTCGCCTGCTCAGCATACTTTGAAATGCTTTGCGGTTGGGCGGCGAGCAATAATTGATATTTCACGCGACTGCCGTATTGAATGAGTTTGGTAGAAGGTAAATCTGCCGCGTGCATCATGAGGCGCGGTGCAAAGCCAAACATATCGCCACCGCGCGAGGGTTCGCGCACCAAAATAGCGCTGACGCGTAATTGGCGCTCGCCTACTTCCAGTATGTCCTCCACCTGTACATTCAGCAGATTTGCCAACCTTGGCTCTATCCAGACTTCGCCAGTGTTTGGGCCATGGGTGACAATGTTGCCAGTATCGGTGACGTGTTGACCAATCGTGAGGTCGCCCCGTAACGGAAAGCCTGTTTCAACCGCTTTAATTTCGGCCAGCTGATTGATTTCACCAAACACCACCATGCTAGGAAATTCATAGGTTTTTACTGTGGTAATCCCTTGAACTTGAGCGGCTTTGATGAAGTTTTCAGGAATTTCATGGTCAGCCTGCACGGCAAGGTCAGCGCCCAGCAGCAAGCCGCCTTGCTGGTTGAGCGCGGTTTCGATGCGTTGCGTGAAAAAACCCGTAGAAGTAATGGCGGTAACTGCGAGCACCAAGGCAAAAACCAGCACATGCAATGCGCCTGATTTCCACAAACTGAGGGTTTGTGACCAAGCTAACTTAAAAGACATCCTCATGGTTGATTTAACCTCGTGAGCGCGCCATGTTCTAGTTTTAGCTGTGTATGACAGCGGTTGGCTAAGTGAATGTCGTGCGTGACCAATACTAATGTAGTGCCAGCATTCGCATTCATTTCAAACAGTAATTCAATAATGCGTTGTCCCGTGGTGTGGTCGAGGTTGCCTGTTGGCTCGTCGGCAAATAAAAGGGCAGGCTGTGTGGCAAACGCCCGGGCAATGGCTACACGCTGCTGCTCGCCACCTGAAAGTTGTTTGGGGTAATGCTTTACGCGTTCGCCTAAGCCAACTTGACGCAGGGCGGCTAAACTTAGTGTGGCTGCATCAGGATGATTTTTTAGTTGCAGTGGCAGCATGACATTTTCAAGTGCAGTCAGTGATGGCAACAGTTGAAACGACTGAAACACAAAGCCCATACGTTTGGCGCGGATGGCCGCGCGACCATCCTCATCGAGCTGGCTGAACGGCTCGCCATCGACTTGAACGCTGCCACTGGTGGGAATGTCCAACCCCGCGAGCAGACTCAACAAGGTGGATTTACCTGACCCTGAACTGCCAATGATGGCGACTTGCTCACCAGCGCTAATCGACAAATTTAAATGATGTAAAACGCGAATATGGTTATCATGGCTAACAAATTCATACGTTAAGTTTTGCGCTTGCACAATAGGAGAAGTTTGCATTCATGTTTTTCCAATTATTATTGATCTTAGAGACAGCACTGAATCGACTTTTTATAAATCGACGTAAGCTTAGTCTCTTTGGTTTGCTTTTCGTTGCATGGAGCACACAGGCTTTTGCTGAGAACAGCATAATTTTGGTGTACGGCGATAGCTTATCTGCCGCTTACGGCATCACGCAACCGCAGGGCTGGGTAACACTGCTTCAACAAAAACTCAATGCCGAAGGGTATCATTATGAGGTTGCAAATGCCAGTATCAGCGGTGAAACCACGAGTGGCGGCCTTACTCGCTTTGAAAAGACAATTACCACGATCAAGCCAAAAATTGTTGTTTTAGCGCTAGGCGCCAATGATGGCCTGCGTGGCTTGCCAACTCAGGAAATGCGCAAAAACTTGAGCACGATGATTACATACAGCCAAAAGAAAAAAGCCAAAGTGTTATTGCTTGGCATGCGCATTCCACCCAATTACGGGCCTAAATATACTGAAGCGTTTTATCAGACGTATCAGCAACTTGGCCAGCAACACAACATCAACCTTGTACCCTTTATGTTAGACCAAGTGGCGGCAAAACCCCATTTGATTCAAGCTGACGGCCTGCACCCCAACGCGCTGGGTCAGCCTGTGATTTTGAATAATATTTGGCCCGCATTAAAGTTAATGCTGCAAAAAAATAAAGTGGCCAAGCCAATTTTGCATCAAGAAAAATAAGTATTTTAAGCAATTTTTCTTACCAACCTTTTTTGATGCCCTGCGAGCCTTTATTTATAAGGCTTACAGAGCAGAGAATTTTCCTCGGCGTTTTTATTCGCTTTAATTTAATACTTTTTTACAATCATGGCGCATTACGTATTTAAATATTGCGCTAAAATTCCTGCGTGATATTACAATGTTGTTAGAATCAGCTTTTTCGCAACAAGATGCTGAGTTTTCACACCATTTTGCGACCTTTAATTCCTAATAATAGGCGCGTTATTTGCTGATTTTTTATTGAATTGGTGTACACCCTTTTATGTTGGCGTGTCTTTCTCAACAGGTCACACCAAGCTTTATAGTTAGGTCACGGTAGCGATGGATTTATCAATTATTTACGCTAAAACACCCAAAGGTGTTCGCCTTCGCAAATCGCTCTTTGGCGGTTTGCCTGCGCATTTAATGAAAATTATGGCGCTGGTTGATGGCAAAACTTCCGCACAAAACATTTTGAATCAGGTCGATGGGTTTTCTGAGCAAAAATTCATTGCAGCCTTATCTCAAATTGAAAATGAAGGTTACATTAAAGCCGTTGAGGTCATCGCACAAGAAGATGATTGGGAACTTGATACTTTTTTTGCACCCATGGTGGTGGAAGAAGTCTACAACGTTGAAGAAATTGACGGCACAGCCGAGTTAGAAACCTATTTAGAGCTTGAGCAAATTGCCAAAAAGAAAGAAGCAGAGCGACGTGAAGATGAACTAAAAGCGCGAGAAATAGAAGCGCAAATCCGTGCCAAAGAAATTGTCAAAGCAGAAGCGAAAATTCGCCAGAAAGATGCTGAAGAACAGGCACGCCGCGCGCAAGAAGCTGAACTTGAACGACAAAAAGCAGAGGCAGAAGCGCGTAAACAAGCAGCGATGAAAGCCAAAGCGCAGGCCAAATTTGAGGCGCAAGAAAAAGCGCGTGTTGAAGAAGAACGTATCGCGCGTGAGGTAGAGCTTGCTACTATTCGCGCTGAAGCTGAGGCCGCGCAGGAAAAAGCAAAATTAGAAATTGAACGTCAGGAAAAATTAGCACTAGCAGCGCGAGCGCAAGCGGAAAAAGCCGCACTAGAAGCGGCTGAAAAAGAACGCGCAATTGCCGAAGCTGAAGCTCAGGCAAAACACGCGGCGGAGGAGGCGTCACGTTTGGCCGCGGCGCGCATTGCCGAGCAGGAGGCCAAAGCGCAAGAGCAGGCCAAAGCGCAAGAGCAGGCTGAGCATGCCGCGCGGCTAAAAGCAGAGCGTCAAGCTCAAGCCTTAGTTGAGCGTATTCGAGAAAAAGAGCGCCAGCGCCGTGAAGAAGTACGTTTAGCAAAAGAGGCGGAAGAGGCCCGCATTCAGGCAGAATTAGCGCAGGCTGAAGAAGCGGCTATATTGGCTGCAAAAATCAAAGCGCGCGAAGAACAAGAGGCTGCCGAAGCGCAAACCAAAGCTGAAGAAGCGGCACGTATTGAAGCTGAACATCAACAAAAACTGGCGCAAGAAGCTCAGGCGCAAGCTGAACTTGCGGCAAAGTTAGAGGCGGAGCGCTTGCAGGCAATCGCACAAGCAGAAGAAGCGGCCAGATTGGCAGCGGAGGAGCAAGCGCGCTTAGAAGCCGAACGCATTGCGCAAGCTGCAGAGGAAGCACGTATTCAAGCTGAAGCCCAAGCCATAGCGCAGGCAGAGGAAGCAGCCAGAGTTGCTGCAGAAATTAAAGCGCGTGAGGAGCAAGCGGCCGCCGAAGCACAAGCCAAAGTCATCGCAGAAGAGGCGGCACGACTTGAGGCAGAACAGCAGGCGAAGCTGGCAGAAGAAGCCCAACTTCAAGCCCAAGCGCAGGCTGAACTTGCGGCAAAGTTAGAGGCGGAGCGCTTACAGGCGATTGCACAAGCAGAAGAAGCAGCCAGATTGGCAGCAGAAGCGCAAGCACGCCTAGAGGCTGAACGCATCGCACGTGAAGCCGAAGCCGCGCAGAAAAAAGCAGAAGCTGAGGCCCGTGCATTGGCGAAAAAAGAAGCCAAACTTGAGGCTGAGCGCCAAGCGAAACGGATTGCGGAAGCCAAAGCACACGAAAAAGCAGCGGCCAAAGAGCAAGCTAAGTTAGAAAAAGCACGGATTGCAAAAGAAAAAGCAGAACGAGAAGCGCAGAAAAAAGCTGAACGAGAAGCGCAAAAAGAGGCAGAGCGCCTCGCCAAACAACAAAAAGAAGCAGCCAATGCCGAACAAAAAGCCGCTGAAAAAGCAGCGCGTGAAGAAGCCAAAAATTTGGCAAGCGAGATGATGGGCCACAAGCCGCAGCGTGCAAAAAACAGTTTACTGAACATCGCTAAAGCTAAGTATCGAAAATTTGATATTTTGGTGTTGAGTCGCTTTAAAGGCGATTCTAACGTCAGGCAACCCAAAAAATGGCTGTCACCTCTGCTGAAATTTTCAATGGTCTATATGCCTATTTTGCTCATTCTATTGCTGGGCTTGATGCATGTGGTGCCGCTGAATTTTTTGGTAAAACCAGTTGAACATATTGCCGCAGCAAGCATCGGTGCCCCTGTTGGCGTGGGTGAAGTGCGTGCTTCTCTTTGGCCGCAACCGCACTTTGTGTTGCATCATGTCGTGTTGGGTGAAAATCCTGCATTTCAGGTGGATTCCGTCACGGTGGCGCCACAGGTCACAAGCCTTTTCAGCGATGTCAAAACGTTGGATAGTGTGCTGATTGAGGGTGTGGCGCTTGAGCAGAAAGACTTTGCCAAGCCGCTACAGTGGTTACAGGCAGCAAGTCAGTCACCGAAATTTCAGGTGCACGAGGTGCGCTTTAGCAAAGTTAAACTCAATTTGCGCGACCTTGAATTGGCGCCACTGCGTGGCCATGTCATGCAACATCAAGCGGGTCAATTTGGCGGCATTGCATTGAAAAGTGAAGAGGGCGCGTTAGCCATTGAAGTACAACCGCAAGCAGGCCAGTATCGGGTGAAGATTAGGGCAAGTCAGTGGGCGTTACCTGTGCAACCTAACATTGTGTTTGATGAGCTTAATGCCAGTGGCTTGTATCAAAATGCGCGCCTTCAATTTGACCAACTGCAAGGTGAAATTTATGGCGGAATATTCAGCGCAAAGGCAGTATTCGATTGGTCAAGTCAGTGGCAGACATCGGGCAGTTTTAATATGACCAAGGTGAATGCCGCCCAGCTTTTAAAAGCATTTGCCAGCACGGGATTGGTGGAAGGTAAATTAAATTTGGCGGGTAACTTTTCAGCACAGTCAACCATTGCTACGCAATTGCTTGAAGACGCCGAAGTGACGGGAAATTTTCAATTACCCAATGGCAAAATAAGTGGCGTTGATTTGCCGCGGGCGATACTCAATCCTGAAGATAAAGCGCTTGAAGGTTATGCCACCAATTTTGACCAACTCTCAGGCGATGTACGCGCAAAAAGTGGCCGAATTGAATATCGCAATCTCGTGCTGAAATCGCCTAAATTACAAGCACAAGGCCACGTGCAAATTGCCCCTGATGAAGCCATCTCTGGAAAAATCAGTCTTAATGCAGTTGCACAAGGGCGTAGTTTTCAGTCAACTTTTGACTTGACAGGTAAAGTCAGTAACGTAAAACGTTTTTAACTAAATAACAGGCCGAATGCGGTTGATTTTTCAACCAACCTTTTTCGATGCCCTGCAAGCCTTGTAAATAAAGGCTTGCAGGGCATTATTTTTTTCTCGGGTGAAGTTTCATGTTTTTAATACATGTTGTACAGGCATCATTAGTCATAAAACAGCCCGTCATGGCCGCTTGTCCAATCAATAATGCGCTAAAATAAGCGCAACATTATTTACACGGATTTTTTACCATGCCAGTTAATCTTACCGCCCCTCAGGCCAGCGCTTTACTCCCCGTTAAAGGCGTGAAACTAGGTTTTGCAGAAGCGCATGTGCGCAAGCCCAATCGCAAAGATGTGTTGGTTGTTACCCTAACTGAAGGTAGTCATGTGGCCGGCGTGTTTACGCGCAATCAATTTTGTGCCGCACCTGTGCTGCTATGTCAGGATTTTTTAAAGCAAAAAGCGGGCATTCGCGCGCTTTTGGTGAACACCGGCTGTGCGAACGCAGGCACGGGAGATGATGGCTTGCAACGGGCAAAACAAAGTTGCGAGGCCTTGAGTCAATTGCTTGGTTTACAGGCCAACCAAATTTTGCCGTTTTCAACCGGGGTAATTTTAGAACCCTTGCCGGTAGATAAAATCGTGGCTGGTTTGCCCGCTGCCATTGCTAACTTAAAGGAAGATAACTGGCTGAATGCGGCTGAAGCGATTATGACCACGGATATTGTCGCTAAAGGCACCTCACGTCAAATTCAACTAAGTGGCAAAACCGTGACGCTCACTGGCATCAGCAAAGGCAGCGGCATGATACACCCCAATATGGCGACGATGCTCGGCTATATTGCGACAGACGCCGCCGTGAGCCAAGCCGCGCTTGAAAGCATCATCCGTTATGCCGTGAATAAATCGTTTAACTGCATCACGGTGGATGGCGACACTTCCACGAACGACAGTCTGATTCTGATGGCCACTCACCTGGCAGGCAATGCCGAAATTACTGAAGCCAGTCCAGAGTTTACCGTGCTGCGCGATGCATTTACTGAAGTGGCGATTGAGCTCGCGCAGGCGATTGTGCGCGATGGTGAGGGTGCCACAAAATTCATGACCGTGCAGGTGGAAGGCGGGCGAGATGAGGTGGAATGCCGCAAAGTGGCTTATGCGATTGCACATTCACCGCTCATCAAAACTGCATTTTTTGCGTCAGACCCAAATCTTGGCCGAATTTTGGCGGCCATTGGCTATGCCGGTGTTGAAGGGCTGGATGTAAACGCGCTAAAACTCTATTTGGGTGATGTACTGGTGGCAGAGTATGGCGGCCGTGCACAGGCTTATCAAGAGGAGCAAGGGGCGGCGGTTATGAAAGCAGCTGAAATTCTAGTGCGTGTGGATTTAGCGCGTGGCGATGCGCAAAGCACGGTTTGGACTTGTGATTTTTCATACGATTACGTCAAAATTAACGCAGATTATCGC
>Ga0208694_1001112_pt1 | contig 34868 bp, 30 predicted proteins | sample AD_UKC078_MetaG_FD_184442 | JGI IMG/M metagenome (GOLD analysis project Ga0208694, IMG submission 184442) | Active sludge microbial communities of municipal wastewater-treating anaerobic digesters from USA - AD_UKC078_MetaG (SPAdes) (version 2) | ecosystem: Engineered > Bioreactor > Anaerobic >...
TCCGTTCAACATTACATTTGATGTATTACTAAATGACAAAAATTATAAAATCTCTTTTAGCAATCTTTCTCTAAACAATCAAAATCAAAATAAGCGATCAGCAAGCCACTTCATCGGTAATGGTGCCTCATATATTCAGTTTATGAAAGATGTAGAAACCAGCAGTGAATTACGTGATAAAAATCAATTTAGTGACAGCACTGAAAAAATAGCAAATAATGTTTTTGGCGCTATTGCTCAATCCATTTATAACGATGTGCAATCTCACTCGCCTGATCAGGATGAAGAATAAAAAGCTGGCTAATCCAACCCAATATTTACTTTGTAAACTCCCTTTTAACTCCTTATAAAATACTTCACACTCTATAACAAGTCAAAGGTAAGCATCATAGTTAAAAATTTTCTGCCAGTTTTTAAGAAGTGAAGTTCCGTAATGGGCCCTTCTCGGCAAGAAGGACTGTCCGAAATTGGGCTACTTAATAAACTCCAAACCTAAACACTAATGAAAATTGACGCGAATAAACTACTTCCAAATACAAAACTCATGATGAGGGTTGCAGTCACATTTGTGTTTTTGGCAGTATCCTTTGGGGTGATATTTGCTGAACACGCAGACAAGAAGACCTTCCCAATATTAATTTGCGTAGTGTGGGGACTAGGCTTCGCAGTTATCTTTGCAATTATTTATGTAATTTGGCTGATTTATTATGCGTTCAATGCCTATAAAGCGCAGGAGCACTTACAAAAAATGGAAGCGTTTCAACGCGCCCTTGATGGCAAGCAAAAAAGTTGAATAGACAATCAATAACAAGGTGTAATAGTAAATAGGTGAAAAGGTAAACGTACCTGAGAATTAGGGCATTCGGAGTCGGTTGTATGCTTAGAGTTGAAAGTACTAGCCCGCTTGTATCAGTTCCTATGGATGTTGTAGTCAAACATCATTAATTGGTGAATGACTCCATTGGCCGATTTCTGCCCCATAGCCTATTAATTTAGTTGCCATTAAGCAGACATTGAAATATGAAAATTTACATTAACAATGTAGAACTTATAACACGCATTGCTCCTTACTTTGAGTTAATTAAATCGTTTTTCATGTACATGAAAAACCATAATAACATATTGATTTAATTGAATAATTTAATTGACATCATAAACTTCAACTAATATAATGTGTCCTTAGTAGCACACAAATTTAAATTTGATAAAAAATGAAACTTAGCAATCAACATATTCTTTTTGCTGTAAAAACGTACTCTCTAATAACTAGAGAACGATGGCCTTTGCTTACTTAAATTTTGTATATTAAGTTAACCAAGGCCTCAAATTCGAGGCCTTTTTTTTGGACAACAGGATCATGAAAATTCACATCATCAGTGATTTACATCTTGAGTTTGCTAGCTATGACGTACAAGGTCTGGAAGCAGACGTGATTGTGCTAGCCGGTGATATCTCTGTCGGCATGAAAGGTTTGGAATGGGCAGCTCAATTACTTAATCGCACTGATGCACACATTATTTATGTAGCAGGAAATCATGAGTTTTATCATTATGAAATCCATTCATTACGTAAAGTTATGCGCGAGTATTGCAGTGCACCTGTTGGCTGGGATGGCGATGACGGCCAACATAGACTGCATTTCTTAGATGACGATGAAATCGTAATAAAGGGTGTCCGTTTTCTTGGAAGCACATTGTGGACTGATTTTAAGTTATTTGGCGAAGACATGAAGCAAGAATGCATGCTTGAAGGTCAGCAATGTCTCAACGATTTTAGGCTGATTAATTGTGGTGAGTGGGCTTTCACTGCTCTTGACTCAATAGAACTGCACAACAAATCAGTGCAATGGTTAACGCATAAACTGAAAAAGGATAAATTTGATGGACAAACTGTCGTTGTTACGCATCACTTGCCATCAGCAGATAGCGTAGTAACACGCTATAAAAAGGAATTTTTGTCGGCATGCTTCGCATCTAATTTAGACAATTTGCTAGGGCATTCTGAATTATGGATTCATGGTCACACTCATGATAGTTTGGACTATGTGAGCCGTGGCACCCGCGTAATCTGTAACCCTCGAGGGTACTCACGTTACGATAAAGTTAATGAAAATGGTTTGTATGATCAGAAATTGATCGTGGATTTCTGATATGAAAATTGTAAACGTAATCCTGATGAAGCGCCGTTTCCACAATGCCCAGGACTTGGTCTTCAGCTATTAGACTGATTTGTTAATCCTAAATAAGAATGTTAACCGCCCTTATTGGCATGGTAGATGCGAATTAAATAGCAAAGGTGAAAAACACTAGGGCGCCAAAGCAATCAATGCGGTTTATTTACCTCATTGTGACCATAAAGGTGTTTGGGAAGGCGATGTATGGGCAAGATTTAGGCACAGAATGAAGGAAGCGGAAATGAATAAAGAAAACACAAGCAAGCTTGTTAATGATTTCCCTAAACTGTTTAGGCCGGGTGAAGCCAATCCTTTTACACAACGAAGCTTTGAAGTTTCCAATGGCTGGTTTGACATGATCCATAAGCTTTGTACTGATATTGAAGCTGAATGTGTAAGGCAAGGTTTTGATGAAAAAAATTGGCCACGTGTTTCTCAATGCAAATCCAAGTTCGGCACGTTCCGTTTCTACATTGACGATATAACAGAAACCACCTTTAGCCCAGGCGAATCTCCAGCACCTGCGAATCAGTGGGATTTGCGTCCAGTCTCCAATATTAATGCCATTGCCGCAATGATCCATGAAGCCGAATCCAGAAGTGCCTCAGTCTGTGAGCGATGTGGAATTGCTGGAACATTATTTAGAGATGGTTACTGGCGTACTCATTGTGAGTTGTGTGAAGCGCGATATCAAAAAGAATTAATAAATGATTAACGATAAATTCATCGATACTGTTGAAAAAATACAAGCAAAAATGGTTGCTGAGTTCCGCAGTAAACCCTGCGAACAGTGCCCGGGATGCGGACGAAGAAGCTCTTCTATGATAGGTGACTTATGCCGCGATTGTTATTTTAGCAATACTGATCCTGACGAAAAGGCGCAATTTGAAGCTTTGTGCGCGCGTCATGCTGTAACGATGATGAATCGTGAAATATATCTGCGTCGTCGTAAGAATATATTGTATATAACCGCCCTTGCGCAAGATCGTTTTTATAGTTTTCCGGAAAACGGAAAACAAAAAGAATTACTTAGTCTGTATTCAAGGTTCCGCCAAAGAATGGATCATCTTGTATTGCTTGATGAGATATGGAATTACCTGCATCCGATTCCGATGAATTGGGTATCTGGCAGCTGGGGTAAGTCATTCGAAGTTAATGGGGCTTCCAAGGCTATAAAAGAGGGGAAATTTGATTCGTTTTGTGATGAGTTGCATTCACCAAGAAATTTAAAGAAAGAAATTTGAGAATGATCTTAATGTTTGGAGATGTTCACGGAAGTTTTAATCACGTGCTGCCAATTGTGCAGCGTGAGAAGCCTGCGGCAATCATCTTTTTGGGTGACCTGCAGGCACAGAGACCGCTTGAGCAAGAGTTAGCCAATGTATTAGAGCTAACCGAAGTTTACTTTATTCATGGTAACCATGACGTAGATTCAAAAGCAGACTACAACAACCTGTTTAATTCACAATTGGCTCACCGTAATCTGCATGGCAAGGTTACCGTGATCGATGGTTTTCGGATTGCAGGCTTAGGCGGGATATTTCGTGAGTCTATCTGGTATCCGCGTGCAAGTGCTGAGATTGAGCCGATGTATCGCAGTTATGACCATTATGTAAAAGAAGGTTTGATCAGTGAACGCTGGAAGCTATACCGCAAACAAAAGAAAGCCAGTATGAATGCCGATACCTGGAAGGAATATCAGGAAAATGTCGCTGCTGGGTGGGTACCAGATTTGCCGATGCCAGAACTTGAAGGCAATGCGCTGAAACATAAGAGCACTATTTTTCATGAGGATTGGTTAACTTTGTATGGGCAAGAAGCCGACATTTTAGTAACACATGAAGCGCCCACATGTCATCCTCATGGGTTTCATGGAATCGATGTGTTAGCGCAAGGTATGAAGGCTAAATACACTTTTCATGGTCACCATCATGATCGGTTGAACTATCAGGATAAAGAAGAAGCCTTGGGCTTTAGTGCGCATGGCGTCGGCTTCCGTGGTGTAAGTGATATGTACGGCGGAATGATTTCAGCGGGCAGCTATGATGAAGAAAGAGCGTATCGGAGAATGGAATGGACGCTTCCCCCCGGCAACGGGCTACTGAAGTGACGTAAGGCGAGAGGTAGAAGTGGATCCTCATGGGCCGACGGCATCAAAGTGCCAAATTTGGAGGAACATAGAGTTCTTCACAGGCAACCAGAGGATCCATCATGAATTCTACCGTAATCGGCATTGATATTGCAAAACGTGTATTTCAACTCTATTGGGTTGACATTGAAACAGGAGAGATTGTGAGTTTGCAGCTTAAACGCGAGAAGTTCCTAGCATATTTTGTTAACCGGCAACCGTGTCTGATCGGCATGGAAGCTTGTGGCGGTGCCCAGCACTGGGCGCGTGAACTCATCAAGCTTGGTCATGAAGTCAAGTTGCTGGCAGGCAAGTTCGTCAAATCCTTCGTCATGGGTAATAAAAGCGATGCTGCTGATGCCAAGGCCATCTGGATTGCCGTCCAGCAACCAGGCGTTAAGCCGATTGCAATTAAGACAGAACAGCAACAAGCCATTCTTGCGCTGCACCGTATGCGACAAGGCCTGATCAAGGTGCGCACCATGCAAGTTAATGCGCTGCGTGGTTTGCTTACAGAATACGGTGAAGTTATGCCACAAGGTAAGGCTGGACTTCGCAAAGGCATTGCAGTCGCACTTGAGCGTACGGCAGAGCGTTTGCCAGGCATCGTCATTGAAGCCTTGCGTGAGCAATGGCAGCGGATTATTGAGTTGGACACACAGATGGTTGAAATTGAACGTAAGTTACAGAGCTGGCTTAAATCAAATCTGGCCGCCAAGGCCATTGCCAATATTCCTGGAGTAGGTCTGCTGACGGCGACAGCCGCTGTGGCCACCATGGGTGATGCCAAAGCCTTCAGGTCCGGGCGTGAGTTCGCTGCCTGGGTAGGCTTGGTGCCCAAACAGACTGGCACTGGAGGTAAGACGAGATTGCTGGGTATCAGCAAGCGCGGTGATACCTATTTGAGAACATTGCTCATCCACGGCGCCCGCTCGGTACTGATGCATGCCAAGCAGCCAGGTGCGTGGGTAGATGAATTAGGCAAGCGCAGACCATCGAATGTCGTGGTGGTTGCGTTAGCTAACAAGATGGCGCGGACGATCTGGGCGATATTAGCGCATGAGCTGGCGTACCAAGGTGACTGGGTCAGTATCAAGCCAGCATGATACGAAGATGCTGAACTAGTTTAGAGAATAACGAAAGATAAAAAGGAGCGAATGCTGAAAGATTGCGATAGGTAAAAAATGTGTGATGGCAAACAGGTCAGACCGTGACTTGCTAAACCTGAATGATGAACCGGACATTAAAAGTCCGCTCGGAGAATAAGGGGCAAGTCAGCGAAATCCATCGAGGCCCGCAGGAATGTATTCTGCAATAAGGCCGGATATAGAACTGCAGCCTTATCTTGTTGGCTAAAACACAAAGAAAACCCTTGGCAATCGGGAAGCGTCCATATAGTCATCATGATTAACAAAATATTGTTTGTTGGTCGGGCGACCGCGGAGACCACCACAGGCTGGAATAACTGGGCAATGATTAGTATTAATGAGCCAGTATCAGCCCTTGGGGAAGCCAAACTTTTAAATGGCTGGAATGCGGTTCACCGTCTGGAATTTCATGATATCGAAGCTGAAATGCCAGGTGAGCCATACGTTTTATTGAGTGAACAACAAACCCAGGATTTGGTTAACTTCGTGCATTGCGTGGCTTCCGATGTTGAGGGCATTATTGTTCATTGTCGGGCGGGGATTAGCCGTTCGGCAGCCGTGGCCAAATGGATCGCAGAAGAGTATGGGATTAAGTTTAATCATGAGTATCCGCACTACAACAAACATGTTTACAGATAATTGGTTGAGGCTAATGAACGTAGAAAAGAGAGACCCAGTTGCTTAAGCAATTATGCAAGCGCCTCTTGGAAAAATAATAATCAGGAAGAATAAAATGAAAATTCGTCAGCTATCAGATTTACACCTGGAAACAGGACCATTCACCTGGGAAGACCAAGGCGAAGACGTAGTCGTGCTTGCCGGCGATATTGGCGTGGGTATCGCAGGCATTGAATGGGCTAAGACTATTAATAAGCCTGTTGTCTATGTGGCGGGTAACCATGAAAACTGGGATGGTGATATATACGAAAACATTCAAGCAATGCGCTTGGCCGCCCAAGGTTCTAACGTTCACTTTCTTGAAAATGATGAGGTTAACTTAACCGTTAATGATGAAACTGTACGCTTTCTTGGCTGCACTTTGTGGACAGATTTTGGCGAGGCTCACTGTGAAAAACATCCAGTGGTCTTGTCTCGAGATCACGTTCCGCATCATTCACTTATGCATCATGCGGCTCACTGGATGAATGATTACCGGTATATCACTGCAAAAGCGTGGTGGACACCTGAAAATGAAGAGAGGTACAAAGAAATATTTAATGCGATCAGAGTCAAGGAAACACAGTTTAATCCTTTAGCAGCCTATGACTTACATACCGAAAGCCGCAATTGGCTGGCTGACAGGTTAGGTGAAGAGTGTTCACATAGAACAGTGATTGTGACCCATCACGCGCCAAGTTATCAGTCATTAAAAGAGGCTCACGTGATCAATGAAGGGGTACTTAATCAGCAACGCTGGAGTTTTAGTCGCAGAGATGAAAATGGATTATATAGGGTTGCGGCATATGCCTCTGATATGGAAAGTTATTTTGGGCGTAAGTCATGGAATGGTTCAGGTGTTGACCTTTGGTTGCACGGACATACTCACGCGCGTGTTCAGTACGCCATGAAAGGCACTGTGGTGAGCTGTAATCCGCGTGGATATCATCAAAAGCCGATTTCTCAAGAAGAGGCTGACACATCCAGATTCTGGGGTTATCCAGTATCTAAAGATGCTATTGAGTGCAGTAAAAAGATCTTTGCGGAAAACCCGGAACGTGGGGATAACCAAGATTTTGAACGTAATCTTGTGATTGATCTGGATACCATGCTGCCAGAGTTGGTTATCAGGATTGCCAGGAACATGATTGAAGACTTGCCAACTATTTTAGATGATGTTTTGTTGCATAAGGCTTATCTAACACGTAAAGATGAGGTTGTCGTGAAGTTAGCGGGCAATCATATTGCCACTAAGGGTGAGGCGTTCAATAAAGCAATTGGAGGCATTCTGGAATATTTGAAAGGCGCGTTGAAAAGCAGGAACAGCTACAAAGATGACAACTATTGGAGCGCTGTAGATTTAGGGCTTACGAAAAACCATGTGCGCCTGAAATCACAACGCGCACAGAAAGCCGTGGTTAATTTTATAGTGGCTAACACTTTCAGAATGCCGGGACCGGTAAATCCAGAGATGGCAGAACTTGGTTTTCCAGGATTTACTACAACCCCAAATCAATGGGGAGGAAAAATGGTTAGGGAAATGCAAAAAACAATACGGGCGTTTGATCAACGATTAGAAAAATGTGTACGGGATTTAAGTAGTAGTTAGGATGAATATATATTTAGATTTTGATGGTGTTCTGCATCCTGATGCTGTTTATAGCCCTCGCAATAAACCACTTGAGCTTCGCGCACCAGGTGAATTGTTCATGCACGCCGATATTTTATCGGACATCCTAGCCTCTTATCCGGAAGCCAAAATCATCTTGTCTACAAGTTGGGTTCGCATGTTGAGCTATGAGCGCACCCTAAAGAAAATGCCACCCAGGTTAAAAGCTTTGGTTACCGGAGCGACATGGCACAAAAGCATGAGACACGGTAACCAGGATCCGTTTAACTGGATGACACGTTATGAGCAGATTCTGGCGCACGTGAACCGTAACAACGTTCAACAATGGATTGCCATTGATGATCTGCATTCGGGTAATGAGATTGATCTATGGCCTATAAAACACCGTCATTTGTTGGTGTTAACCAAAGAATCTGTAGGTTTGGGATGCCCGAAAGCGCAGGCTGACTTGATAGAAACATTGAAGTTGCAGAAGTGATCGTTTATTTTGATACAGAGTTTACCAGCTTAGACTTTGGCCTCGTCTTTGATATGAAGCTGATCTCGGCTGGCTTCGTGGCAGAGAACGGCCAAGAGTTCTATTTTGAGTTATTGGACAACTACCAGAAATATGATTGTAGTGGCTTTGTCATTGATAACGTATTGCCACATTTAAACAATGGCAAGCATGGCTTATTGTCAATTCAGGCAGCGTCTAAATTGAAAGCATGGGTAGAAGCTTTTGGTGAACCCGTTTATATGGCTTGCGATGCGCCTAACTATGATTGGCCGCTTGTCATGGATTTCCTAAAAGAGAACAAATGCTGGCCGGAGAATTTAGATGGCTTACCGTTAAATGTGGGCGGCTACCTTTCACATGAACGCGTAGAAAAGTATTTTGAGTATCAGCCCATGGCAATCCGCCATCATTCACTTTGGGATGCAAGGGCTTTGGCGGCAGCGGCTAAGGGGCCGATTGATGATTAATTTTGAAGAGCAATAATGACTATGCCACACGAAAGAACGCGCGCAGTAATTGGGACGAGGAAATTTCTGGAAGAATTAAGAATGCGCGATGACATTCCCCAAGATGTTAGAAAATCGGCTATTTGGTGCTTAAGGCATTATCCGACTGATCATGATATTACAAGCATGGGCTACGCCACGATGCGCAGTAAATTCTGTAATCCTTTCGCGACTAGTGCGAATTACGACGAAGACAAAAAGAACCAAGAAAAATTAGAGAAGTTAAGGCAGAAATGATTAACGTTTTTTTTGATTGTGAATTTACCAAGTTGCAACAGCCTTTAGATCCAGAGCCTAATGAGCTGATTTCTATCGGCTGCATAAGCGAAGCTGGCGAAAGGTTCTATGCTGAAAATTCATGTTACCAGGTTGAGCATTGCTCTGAATTCGTGGTTGAGACCGTGTTACCGCTATTGGATGGATTCGATTTTTTGATGCATTACAGCATGATTGCTAAACAATTGCGCACATGGATTGAGTCGTTTGATGATGGCACAGGAGAACAAAACGTAAAGATGTGGAGTGACGCCCCTTATTGGGACTGGCAGCACGTTAAGCACATGTTTGATAATTATGGCTGGCCAGAGAATTTACGAAGAGAAGCAATTGCACTAACATTTCCAAGTAAGATTCAGACACAAAGGTTCAAAGCGGGAGTTGAGAATGCGTTTAAGACGTTTCAACCAGCATTGAGACGACACCATGCGTTAGATGATGCAATAGCGAATAGATACGGTTTTGAGAGAGCTACAGTAAGGCGATTTTAATTCGTGCTTAGAGCGATGAAAGTGCGTGCTTAGGGCGTTGATGATTCGTGCTTAGAACGCGGCTTATGCTAAAAATCAAAACCGGCGGGGAAATAATTGACTCCATGACCGACATTTTTCCTGTTTTAAGGGTACTTTTTTGGGCATTTTTGGTGTTTAGTTAGAAAATTATTGGCTTCGTGCTTAGAACGCGGAATGTTCTTTCTTATAGCGATGGCAAAAAGCAGTCTAGCAAATAACTTTTTTTGAAAACGATGTAAACCGTTGTGGCGCAATGGATAACGTGCGTTACTCAGAAAATAGAAACCTTGTCTGTCGCAGCAGCAAAGGTTAAAGTACCTGAAATTAATTGTTGCTTAGTTTCCTCAATTTCTAGAACTGAGGGAAGTCCACTTACAATAATTTTACAGTTTATTCCCAATCTGGAAAGCAATGTGTTTAGTTCGCCAATTATATGTTCTCGCAATACAGCCTGTGCCCAGTGGAAAGTAACCAATTTGAAGATGCTGAAAAATTCTGTTGACCTTTCTTGTGTTAAATCTCTGCGATTCCAACCCCAAGTTTTAGTAATTTTACTCATATAAATATCTATATTTAATCTATAGTTTTTAAAATCAAAATCTTTCGACTGTTCACCAAGCTCCATATCTAATTGCCAGAATTTAGGACTGATGCTATCAATTCGTTTCAATTTTCTAAGTATGCTAACGTATCCCTTTTGGCCGCCTAAAATTTTAGGCATTTCAATATACCAAATTTTGTTACATGGTATAAAAACCCATTTCTTCCCCCAAACTTTCCATTCAATTCTTGGGATAATTTGTACAAATCTGTTAAATAATTTTATAAGGTTCTTTGGTGTAAAGCTGTAAAGGTATGGGACATCATCACCATTAGAGATAATCTCGTAAACGGCACAACCTTCCCAAGAAAGATGTTTAGCAATTTCCTCTACGGCATCGCATACGCTTCCAGTTGGATCATATCTATCATATCGTGCTAAAGACTTAATTATTTGAAGAGCACGCTCACACTCAGCAGGTGATCCATTTAGAGAAACCGAAAATTGACTCTGGCTACTGGATTTCCCTCCAATAGGCATCACTGATAAATACACGTCTTCAGCAAACATATGGAGATTATGATTATGCTCACGTTTATTATTCAGGCTTTGGAAATGTGAAACAACAGTTGGCATAGGTTTTGGCTCAAGTTTTCTGGACTGACGTATCATTGCCTTTTACTTTCTCTTTCTATGGAATCAAGCAAATTCCGCCTTTTAAAACTAAAGTTCAGATCTTTACCATCTTTTAATTGCCCTAGATAAAATGTGATAAAAATATCTATTCCATCATGAAAACTACCATATGGCTCTCTAGCAAATATTCTAATTAAAGCACTTTTATGATCAATTACAGTATCTGATCCTAGATAACCTGAACGATATTCTTCATGGCAAGGAACATCAGCTAGCCGTTGATTTATTTTTTGATGCCAAGTTGTTCTAAGAACGCCACGATGAGGTATTTCAAAAGCTATATCTGTTACTGTGATAGCAGCGGCTAATAGTTCTAAAGATAGTTGCCTGTCACTTTTTTCCAAGTAAGTATTCCAAGCATCAATAATCTCAGTCCATAAAGCCTCGTTGTTATGATAATCTGCGAGTAATCTAGCAAACCCACTAATATCCATTACATCCAGTAAGGCAGCTGAAGCAATCTTAAAGTCTAGTTGTGCGCGCCAATCAGTTGATCCAGATTTTGGTCTTAAAGTATCAAATCGAATTAAACAACCTGACATATAAGATTTAAAAATGCTTTTTAGTAAATCAACATTATTGGTAAGCAATGCGTCAAATGCGACCTCTCCAGCTGTATGAATGAATTGCCCCGCATAGTCAGGGAAGCCTTCTGGACGTTCAAAAAGTGCGAGCAACGTACTTTGTTGCGACATGGTTTTCAGTAACTCTCCGCGTCTTTGATTGCAGTTTGTGCGAAATTCTTCAATATCGAACATAGACCAAGTCAAACCTTCAATTTTTCTTTGCCCACTTAACTCTGTCCAACTATTCGGCCACATTTCAAGATGGCGTTCAATTTTGTGCCAATACTCCCATTCTCTGCTCATGGCGGCAGCAGCTAACCAAGGACGCTTTTGTCTAGTCGACTTATCAATAATTGATTTGAATAATATAGTTCCATCTGATATTAGGCATCTGATGTTTTCTATAAATTGCTTAGCCTCAACTTGAAGAATTAGCTCTAACTTGTACCAGTCTGGGGTAATCTTATAGCCATCCACATCCTCCTCAAATACTAACCGTGGCCTAAACCATTCAATTCTTGAAAGACAATATGCTGAAAATCCAACGTTATATAAGCTGAAATTATCTGACCAGCATATTGTGTCAATGCGAGATTCCACATTACGCCGAGATAGTTTCTCTAGAGTTTCACGATACCCTAATGCTACCGTGATTGGTAGCGAAGCAAGGCGTTCAAGAATGGCTAACTTTTCAACAACTTCAACTTCTACAAAGTCAGTTTGCGACTCCTTAGCAACAGAATCTATTACAGTAGTTGCTAAAGCTTGCATCAAAGAAAAAGCTTTAGTCAAACGACCTTCCATAGAAAGGCACTTTAAATATGCATCAATATATTCTAGCAATCTCAACACCTCAGAATATTTGGCAGATGCAAGATTTACTTCGAGGCAAGTTGTAACGACTCTAAGAGCACGATCTTCCACCCACTCATTATTATTTGTCACATCTGGCTGAATTGTAGTACCTGTTTGATGAGCAATTGCTACACGTGAATCATCCGTTCGATACCAATCATGATGCTTATACTTCTGTTCATACCAACGACTTTCCGTAGGAATTTTTCGTTTCGCTTGTTCGTAATATATCAAAAACCTTAAGATATTGTTCGACAGATCTACAAACGGAGCCCCGTTTAAATGTTGTTCCTTAGCAGTAATATCCGCAAGAGTTTCAAGTGTGTCAAGAGTTGCAGATGCCTGTGTGTATGCATAAAACTGAAATGAGTTATCCATCCATTGAAAACCACCTGACTTAACAGTTTCCAACCAACGTTGTATCTGTTGGAATATATGATCTGAAAGTGCAGTTGGATCAAACAAATTAAATGCTCGTTGCCCAAGCTTTACAAATGCAAATATTCCAACTCCTGATGCGAGTGTAACAAAGGGTATCGCAAGAAATATTTTGGAGTGGTTTGAGATACGAAAAGCTACTAGTAATAAGCAAAGAAATGTTAGAAATGATAAAAATCGCATATAAAAGTTACCAAAACGCTCCTGAGCTAACAGCTTACGAATGTCATTAGGAACTTTTGCATAAATTGCGCTTCCCACGGTAGTAATACCTGTGTAATACAAACCGATGAATACACCTCCTATGCCACTAATTGTTGATAGAAAAGTTACGTAATCACTATCATTAATAACATCTAGATTTAATATGTTTAAGTAGGGATAAAGATATGGATCAATATATTGAAGTGCTACACCAAATGCAAATGCAACAAAGATTGGGCTTTGTGTAAGTTCGAGAATATCACGAAAGGAATCGTAATTATTTCTTTCATTTTTAATTTCATATTTAACACTGAATACATTTTTACTGTACCAAAATGATAATTGTAAAAGAATTCTGCGCAACCACCAGTAGGTTCTCTTTTGAGATAAATAAACAATAAAAGTGTTATTCATGATTCTCCAGCTCTAAATACAAATTTAATCTTTCTAAATCAAACTAACCTAAAATCAAAAAAGGCCAGATATTTCTACTGGCCCTTGCTGAACAATGATGAACACAATTTAATCTTAATTGCTTACTAATCAATAAGTTAATTAACAATCAACTTATCTCAATAGTTTACAACGATTTTCCACCTAATCATGTTGAACACTTAACCTATTTATATCCTTTAAATTCATATTGTTACATATAATAAATTCACTCAGAATTTACCGTAGTAGCCTTCTTTTAGGGCATCATAAAGATTAGCCGCTGAGTGAATCTCACCATCGTATTCAATTTCTTCGTTACCTTTGGCTTCAATTTGCGTGCCATCTTCAAGCGTGAATTTGTAGGTGGTGTTCTCTAAGTCTTTTTCTGTCACCAACACGCCTTGGAATGCCTCAGGGTTGAATCTGAATGTAGTGCAACCTTTCAGACCTTTGTCGTAAGCGTAGAGATAGATGTTTTTGAAGTCTTCAAAGTCGTAATCGGTTGGAACGTTAATGGTTTTTGAAATTGAGCTATCAATCCATTTTTGTGATGCGGCTTGAATGTCCACGTGCGCTTTGGCCATGATGGTGGATGAATCTAAGAAGTAATCCGGCAGTTTTTCATCTTCTTTATCGCTAAACGGCATGGCTTTTGGGTTAATCAGTTCGCGATAAGCCAAAAGCTCGTAGCTAAATACATCGACTTTCTCTTTAGATTTTTTACCTTCACGAATTACGTTACGCGCATAGTGATGCGCGAAGCTTGGCTCAATGCCGTTACTGGCGTTATTCGCTAAGCTGAGGGAAATGGTGCCGGTTGGCGCAATAGAGCTGTGGTGCGTAAAGCGCACACCTTTGGTGGCAATTTGGTTACGCAAGCCTTCTGGGAACTGCTGCATATAACGGCTGTATTTACCGAGCAATACCTTACCCGCGATTTTTTGGCCTACTTTAATGCCATCTGCCGCCATCTCTGGGCGTTTTGCCAGCATGTCTGCGGTGATTTCAAATTTTTCTTCCATAATCGGTGCGGGGCCTTTTTCTTCAGCTAATTGCACGCCAACGTTCCAGCCTTCTTCAGCCATTACGCGGGTCACTTCTTCAGTGAATTTAATGGAATCTTCTTCACCGTATTTCATTTTCATCATCGTGAGCGCAGAACCTAGCCCTAAATAGCCCATGCCGTGACGGCGTTTACGCATGATTTCATCGCGTTGCTGTTGCAGTGGCAAGCCGTTGATTTCAACCACGTTATCGAGCATACGAGTGAAAATACCCACCACTTCACGATATTCTTTCCAATCAAAATAGGCTTCGTCAGTAAACGGTTTTTTAACGAACATGGTTAAATTGACCGAACCTAACAAACAAGCACCATAAGGTGGCAAGGGTTGTTCGCCGCAAGGGTTGGTCGCGCGAATATTTTCACAGAACCAGTTATTGTTCATCTCGTTCACGCGGTCAATCAAAATAAAGCCCGGCTCGGCAAAGTCGTAGGTGCTAGACATAATCACGTCCCACAAGCGGCGCGCTTTAATGGTTTTGTAGACGCGGCAAGCCACTTTACCAGCATCTACGCCGTCTGTTTTGGTGAGGTACTTGCCTTTTACTGGCCACTCGCGCCAAACCACTTGGGCTGAATCATTCGTGTTTAAGCCATCAATAATTGCCTCTTTTTCGGTCACAGGAAAAGCCAGTTTCCATTCTGCATCGGCTTTTACCGCTTCCATGAATTCTTTAGTAATCAGGCAGCTTAAATTGAATTGGCGTAAGCGGCCGTTTTCACGTTTGGCTTTAATAAAGTCAGTCACGTCTGGGTGGCTAATGTCAAACGTGGCCATTTGCGCGCCACGACGTCCGCCCGCGCTGGATACCGTAAAGCACATTTTGTCATAGATATCCATGAAAGAAAGTGGGCCACTGGTGTAAGCGCCGGCACCTGCCACAAATGCACCTTTTGGACGTAATGTTGAGAATTCATAGCCAATGCCGCAGCCTGCTTTGAGGGTTAAGCCTGCTTCATGTACTTTGTTTAAAATATTATCCATGCTGTCTTCCACCACGCCAGACACGGTGCAGTTAATAGTAGAAGTCGCTGGTTTGTGCTCTAACGCGCCTGCGTTAGATGTAATGCGCCCTGCGGGGATTGCGCCCTTGCGTAATGCCCATAAAAACTTGGTGTGCCATTCTTGGCGTTTTTCTTCGGTGGTTTCAACATCGGCTAAAGCGCGTGCAACACGGCTGTAAGAATCATCCATGTTTTGATCAACAAACTCGCCCGTTTTTGTTTTTAAGCGATATTTTTTATCCCAAATGTCTAGCGACACGGGCTGAATTGGAATTTCTTTTTCAGCGCCCGCGTTTGATTGGGTTGCTGATTCAACTGCTTTTAGCATGGATACCTCTCCTGGACTTTAAGCTTAGCGCGCTAACTTTTTGTTAATTCTTCGCTAAGCCCGTGATTTTATTTAATAAACTATTATTTTAGTGAAAAATAGGGTGCTTAAACACAACATGTTGTGTCTTGAGCAGCAATTTAAGCCTTTATTTTGTGTACGTCAACTATAATTTTCATGCATTTTTTGCAGTAATTTTTGAGCTTTTGAGGCAATTTAAGGCCTGCATTTGAATTGAAGTAAGGTGAGTAATCACTTACATCAAAACAATTATTGAATATTTACAAAAATCAATTGCGAACAAAAATTGCTGATTTTTGACTGACTTGATGCTGTTAAAAACCACAGTTGCAGTTTTATGAGAAAATGCCGCATGAATCGCATTTTCTATTCCATCTTACTTTATTTGGTCTTGCCTTTTGTGCCGCTTAAATTATTCTTGAGAGGCATGAAGCAACCAGCATATCGCCTGCATTGGCGCGAGCGTTTTGGCTTTTATCCGTTACCACGCAGCAAACCCGTCATTTGGCTGCATTGCGTGTCAGTAGGCGAAACCCGCGCAGCGGCGCCATTGGTACATGCATTACTGAATCAGTATCCACATCATCAAATTTTGTTAACGCATACCACGCCCACGGGCCGTGCCACTAGTGAGCAATTATTTGGCGATAAAGTTCAAAGGGTATATTTACCTTATGATTTACCTTTTGCAGTGATGCGTTTTTTGCGTCACTTTAAGCCTGTGGTGGGTGTGCTCATGGAAACTGAGCTTTGGTTTAATCTAATTGCGGGTTGTAAGCGGCAGAATATTCCCCTATTGCTGGTAAATGCGAGGCTATCAGAAAAATCGGCACAAGGTTATGCCAAGCTTGGCCATTTAGTGAATACTGGGTTGCAAAATCTATCAGCGATTGCTGCTCAAACTGCGCAGGATGCAGCGCGCCTAACGCAGTTAGGCGCTAACAATGTACAAGTGGTGGGCAATTTAAAATTTGATGTTATTCCACCCCGTGATGTGCTGCAACAAGGCCGGCAGATGCGAAGTTTGTGGGGTGCAAGTCGCCCGGTTTTTTTGGCCGCCAGCACACGTGAGGGAGAAGAGGCCATCATCTTGGAGGCCATCACTGCCGCTAAAATACCCAATTTGCTGACCGTGATAGTACCGCGTCACCCACAAAGGTTTAATGAAGTTGAAACCATTATGCAACAGCGTGGATTGCGCTACCAAAAGCGCTCTACGCTTAAACAAACGGTGGAGAATGAAACACAATGGGTGCTTGGCGACAGTATGGGAGAATTGTTTACATACTATGCCAGTGCCGATATATGCTTGGTGGGTGGCAGCCTGTTACCGTTTGGTGGGCAGAATTTAATTGAAGCGATGCGTGTCGGTAAGCCAGTATTGATTGGTGAACATACATTTAACTTTAAAGAAGTATCCGCGCTTGCCGTAGCGCAGTGTGCAGCCTGGCGGGTGGCTGATGCGCAGGCGCTCACTGTTGCGGTTCAAACGTTGCTTGCAACACCGCACAAGCAAGTAGAAATGGGAGCAAAAGGCTTAGCCCTATGTGAAACTTCGCAGGGTGCAACGCAAGCAACGTTGAATATCATCAGTCAATATATTAATTAGCAAACTAAAGCCGGTTATTTGATATAAAGCTCCGTCACATACATCAATTCACAAGCGCCGTTGCCCGTGTCTTCACGGCTGAGAGAACTTCGCCAATGCCATCCGTCGGGGCGTCTTGCCTCAATCAGTAATCCCTTGATTTTGACCAGTTGCCCTTGCCGAACGTTTGATAGCTTGCGTTTAACGCTGTCATCAGCGGGGATAATATGCATATTAGCGGAGTGAATTTCAATTTGCCGTTGCGGAATTGGAAACGCATCTACACGCCAATAATAGAAGCGATTGCCTTGAGAAATATTAATCTTTTTGAGTATCGTCTCATCAGACATCGGGCCCCAACCAACCGCCAAATCTGTGGGTGATAATTGCGCCTCAATACCAAAAGTATAATCTTCTCTTGAGAGCACTCTAGCTTCAATCTCATAGTGTTCAAGTGGTGTGAGAGAAAAGCCGTTCATTTGAATATCTGCCTGGCGTGCAGATTTTTGGCTTGGAATGTTTGGGGCAATTACCCCAGGGCCATGTATGACGCCACGTTGTTGAAAATGATGAAAAGCCCCGAAACCCACTACACCGATGAAAAGTAGCACTTTCCAATTCATACCAATTGCTTTAACGGATCAATTGACTAATAGTTTTGAAGTGGTCGCCTGATGCAATGCCCAGCCATTCAAACACGACAGACTCTGTATTGGTGATGATACAACCTGCATCGCGCAATCTGGCGACTGCATTGGCTTTATTGGCAACATCTCTCGAAATTACCGCATCTTCTACTACAAACACTTGCTTGCCTACGCTTAACAAATCAAGCGCAGTTTGCAACACACAGATGTGTGCTTCCATGCCAGCTAGTAGCAACTGCGGGCGATCAGCCGTCAGTTGGCGGCTAAATTTTGCTTCAGCCAGGCAAGAAAAAGTTAATTTTTCAACGGGCTTAACATTGGTTAAGACAGCAGAAAGTTCTGCTATGGTATTCCCTAAACCCTTGGGGTATTGCTCAGTTAATAATGTGGGGATGGCTAACAATGCCGCGGCCTGTGCCAAAATGCTCGTGTTTTTTGTGGCTGCCTGCATAGCCGCCTGTGGCATTGCCGTGGCTAGGCGGGTTTGCATATCTACAATTACCAGCTGGCTTAATTCAGATTTTGCAGTCAATTGATGTGACATGATTACTGTGCGCGATTAAGCACCAACTGTTGATTGATATCAGCGACATCAGCTTCGGTGACAATGCCAGAAGCTGTTTTTAGGCGAATAATATTCACAAGATAATTGTAGCGTGCCTGCAATAAATCTCGCTTAGCACTAAAGAACTGTTGCTGTGCATTGAGCACATCTACGCTCGTACGCACCCCTACTTCATAGCCCAGCTGTGTTGAGTCTACCTGACTCTGGCTGCTAATTAAAGCTTGCTCAAAGGCTTTGATTTGCGCAATGGATGAACTCAGGTTCAGGTAGGCGCGCTGTGTGTCCAGTTCAGTCTGGCGGCGTGCGATTTCAACATCATCCAGCGCTTTTTGTCTATTGACAACGGCTTGCCTCACTTTAGAGCTAGTAGCACCACCCTGATACAACGGTATTTGCAATTGCAAACCAATTGCGCCGGTTTTAAGCTCGTTACCCGTGCCAAAAACGGAGGGGCTACCGTTAGCGTAGTTGTCTGTATAACTCGCCACCGCATCCAGCGTGGGCAAATGTCCTGCTTTTGAGCGTTCAATTTCTTGCTCTGAAAGTTTAACGCTATCTTGCTGAATCTGAATGTTCAAATTGTTTGCCGTTGCAACTTCCAGCCATTTATCTATGTTTTGGTCTAAATTACTGGGTTTAATATCGGTTTTAACGGTCGCCAATTTTTGCGGTAACTCGCCAGTAATATTTTGTATCGCATGTTTGGCAATTTGATGTTCGTTAATTGCGGCTATTTCTTGTGCAAGAATTAAATCGTAGCGGGCTTGCGCCTCGTTCACATCGGTGATGGTGGCGGTGCCGACTTCAAAATTTGCCTTTGCCTGGTCGAGCTGGCTTTGAATAGCGGCTTTTTGCGCGATGATTAGATCAATTTTATCCTGCGCAATGAGCACCTCAAAATAGGCTTGCGTCGTGCGTAATATCAGCGCTTGCTGGCTTAAATGCAATTGCTTATCAGCAAGACCTACCTGAGTTTTGCTTTGCTCAATTTGCACCAAATTCTGCTTACGATAAATTGGCTGGCGAGCGTCTACACCATATTTATAGGTTTCAAAATTAGAGCGTCCATTCGGCAGGTTAGAGTCAAGATAACGAATATCGGTGGCAACTGCATTGGCTTCAGCATTAAAGTTTACGGTTGGGCGATAAAGTGCCTTACCCTGCTCAATGATTTCTTGGGCAGCCTGATTAGCACTTAATGCAGAAGCCAAAGTAGCATCGTGTGCTAATGCCTGATGGTAAATATCTAACAGTGACTGCTGGTTACCAAGACTTGTAGAGGGCGTAATCGCATCATCACCGGCAAGCGCGCTATAAGATGCAGTGAAGCTGGCAAAGGCGAGTGAGATTGCTACAGTCAGGTGTTTTAATTTGTACATAAGATTAATTCGAATTAAAACTCAAATTTAGAAGGCTGCCGAGCGTTAATGAGCGGGGGCAGATAGGTTTCAAATAGGGTTTCGTGGTTAGCTGCCCCTTCTGTAGCGCGTTGCGAGAGTATGGCTTGCATAATTGGCGGTTCGCCGACCACAGCAAACATGCGCCCCCCTACATTGAGCATTTTTTCAGCTTCAATAGGATATACGTGCACAGAGCCAGTAAACACAATCACATCATACGGTGCCTTAGCCGGATAGCCGTTAGCTGCATCAGCCACCACTAAAGTAATGTTATCAATACCCTGCTGTTTTAGGCGATTGCCGGCAATTTCTGAAAGATCCGGAAACATATCTACTGAAACGACATGTTGCGCCTGCTTGGCTAACAGCGCAGTTAAATATCCGCTACCGGTACCAATGAGCAATACTTTATCTGATTTTTTGACTGCAACAGCCTGCAGAATACGCGCTTCAAGTTTTGGCGACAACATGGTTTGCCCGTGCCCGATAGGCAATTCAATATCCGCAAAAGCTAATCCGCGTTGTGCTTCGGCTACAAAATTTTCGCGCGGCACGGCATCTAAAAGTGCAAGTACTGTCGGGTCTAATACCTCCCAAGTGCGGATTTGCTGTTCTATCATGTTGAAACGTGCAATATTGCTAGGCATGCTTAATCTTTCAGTTTTAAGGTGTTGGTGATGCATGGTTGATGGTGTCATATGCGTTGTTCTTGAATCTTTAATTACGTCTGAAATGATTATAACTTAACTACTTATTGAATCCGGTATTTTTACTTTAAACCAAGCCGCATATAAAGCGGGTAAAAACAGCACAGTTAAAATAGTCGCTATCGCTAAACCGCCCATGATTGCCACCGCCATCGGACCAAAAAACACGCTGCGTGTAAGCGGTATCATGGCTAGAATTGCAGCAGCGGCAGTCAGTACTATCGGTCTGAAGCGCCGAATGGTTGATTCCACCACCGCTTGCCAAGGCGCTAAACCAGATGCTTTATCTTGGTCAATTTGATCAACTAGAATGACAGAATTGCGCATAATCATGCCTGACAATGCGATGGTGCCCAACATGGCAACAAAGCCAAATGGTTTATCAAATAGCAGTAATGCAATCGTGACACCGATTAAACCTAAAGGTGCGGTAAGTAACACCATAATGACCCTAGAGAAGCTTTTTAGTTGCAAAATGAGCAAGGTGAGTACAACGACTAAAAATAGCGGAAACCCCTTTGCAACGGATGCGCCACCCTTTGCGGACTCTTCCACAGCCCCGCCTGTTTCAACCGTAATGCCAAGCGGTAAGTTGGCGGTAATTTCAGTGAGTTTTTCTTCAATCTGTGCGGATACAACGGGCGCTTGCATATCACCGCGCAAGTTTGCTCGCACGGTGATGGATGGCACGCGATTGCGCCGCCAAATCACACCTTCTTCAAATTCAGATGAAATGGTCGCAATTTGAGACAGTGGCACGCTTGTGCCGTTTTGCGTATTGATCATTAAATTAGGCAGACGCGATAATTTAGTGCGCTCCACTTCAGCCCCACGTGCGACTAAATCTATACGTTCGTTACCTTCTCTAAATTCAGTGATATAAAGCTCACTCATTGCGCCATTGAGCATGTTGGCAATATCAACAGAACTCACGCCCAGCAGTCGCGCTTTTGATTGGTCAATGGTGACTTTCATCACTTTGCTCGGCTCTTCCCAGCCTAATTGCACGTTGGCTAAATGGGGATTTGCACGCATGATGTCTGCAATTCTATGTGCAATTTCTCTAATTTTAGGAATATCACTCCCATCTACCCGAAACTGCACAGGAAAACCAACTGGTGGGCCATTTTCAAGCCGCATGACGGATGCGCGCAGGTTGGGGAAATCATTCTCAAATAAATGAATTAAGTCGGTACGTAATGCTTCGCGTGTCTTTAAGTCTTTGCTTAAAATCACAAACTGCGCAAAGCCACGATGCGCAAGTTGAATATCCATGGGCAAATAATAGCGCGGGCTACCTGTGCCAATATAGGCAACATAATTATCAATGCCTTGAGTTTCTGTCGTTGGGTGCAATTTACGCCAGTGTTGTAGCCACTGTTCTATTTTTTTTACTTCTCTATCAGTTGCATGATAAGAGGCACCCTCTGTAAGACGTAAATCAACGACTAACTCTAAGCGTGTTGAATCAGGGAAAAACTGCTGCTGTACTTTACCAAAGCCAATGACGGAAATTACAAACATAGCCGCTGTAATTAAAATTACAGTTTTACGATAGCGCACACAACGGATGACCAAGTGGCGAAAGGCATGGTAAAAAGACGTGTTATAAATATCGTGATGATGATTTTCAGTTTCATTATTCTCGTTCGGATGTTCTACTTTTAATCTGAACTTACTTTTAAACCAGCGGGTGATTTTTAAGGGTTGAGGTTTTTTTGAATAATCAGGTAGCAAGTGATAGCCTAAATAAGGCACAAAAATTACCGCCGCGAACCAAGAAATAATCAAGGCAATCGCAGATACTTGAAAGATGGAACGTGTATATTCTCCAGTAGAAGACACCGCCGTAGCGATGGGTAGGAATCCGGCGACAGTGACTAATGTACCAGTTAGCATCGGCATGGCGGTTGAAGTGTAGGCAAATGAGGCCGCTTTGGCTCTATCCCAACCTTGTTCCATTTTAGAAGACATCATTTCAACTGCAATAATCGCGTCATCCACCAATAACCCCAGTGCCAAAATCAGTGCGCCGAGGGATATTTTATGCAGGCCAATATTCAGCCAGTGCATCACTAAAAAAGTTGCTGAAAGCACGATGGGAATAGCGATTGCCACGACAATGCCCGTACGCAGCCCAAGCGACAGCAAGCTAACGCCAAGCACAATCACCAATGCTTCGATGAGGGATTTTACAAAATCATTGACTGAGTCTGCCACTAGCTTGGGCTGTGATGTGACTGTATTAAAACTAAGGCCTATTGGTAAATTTTGCTGAATCTTGGCAATTTTTGCATCTAAATTGTGACCAAGTGCGATGACGTCGCCCCCTTCGCGCATGCTCACGCCAAGCAGTAAGGTCTCTTGCCCCTCGAAACGTACCGTGTCGCGTGGTGGGTCTTCATAGCCGCGATAAACGCGTGCAACATCGCCTAGTCTAAAGTCTTGATTATTTGCGCGTAATCGAATTTCGCGCAAATCCTCAAGCGTATTGTATCTACCCGAAACATCAATACGAATGCGCTCGTTGGGCGAATCAAAGGTACCGCCACGAACAACGGCATTTTGTGTTTGTAAAATATTGATAAGTTCAGTAGTGCTGATTCCCAAGGTTGAGAGTTTAGCATTCGAAATTTCTAAAAAAATGCGCTGTTTACGCTCACCAAAAAACTCCACTTTGGCCACATCGGGCGTTTTGAGCAGTTCGGCACGAATGGCTTCAGCTTGTTTTTTTAGGGCAAAATTATCAATACCATCGCCCGTGAGTGCATACATACTGCCATACACATCACTAAATTCATCATTAAATGTGAGGCTTTCAATATTGTGCGGCAGGGTGTGTCGTATATCACTAATTTTTTTGCGTACTTGGTACCAAATTTCAGGAATCTCTTTTGAGAACGTGTCATCTTTAATGACAATAAAAATAAGAGATTCACCTGGGCGAGAATAGCCACTTGTATAGTATAAATGCGGAACTTCCTGGAGTTTCTTCTCTAGTTTATCGCTAATTTGTTGCTCAACTTCTACCGCGCTCGCCCCCGGCCAAGTAGTACGCACCAGCATGACTTTAAACGTGAATGGCGGATCTTCGGATTGGCCTAACTTACTGTAAGCCAACAAGCCTGAAATGGTCAGCATCAGCATGACATACAGCACTAACACTTGGTTTTTAAGCGCCCATTCTGATAAATTAAAACGGGATTTTTCTAGTGTTTCTGCTGCGTTGGCATCTTTCATTTTGTTATCAATCACAATGCCGCCTCAACTCTTGGTTTTACTTTTTGCCCTTTAGTTAGGGTGTGTACGCCGGCAATGGCAACCATTTCTCCCGCCTGTAACCCGCTTGAAATCACAATGCCGGCCTCTGAATAGGTACCTGCTGTCACTTCTCTTGGTTGAGCTATGCCTTCTTTGCTAATCACCCAGACGCTGGTTTTACCCGCGACTTGGGTCAGGGCGGTAGAGGGGATAATGATTTCATCTGGCTGTGATTCTCCAAAGCTCACGCCCGCTGTCATACCGAGTTTTACGGCGTCATCCGGATTGGCAATGCTGACGCGCACATCAAAGGCCCTGGTGGCAGAGTTAGCAGCTGGTGCGATTTCGCGCACTTTTCCCTGATAGGTTTTGCTTTGCGCGGCCCATAGTTTTACTGCCACCGCATCGCCCGTTTTTATTTGCGTCATGCGTGATTCTGGTACGGCGACTAACACTTCTATTTGTTTGGTATCGACAATTTGCGCAATCGTGTTACCTGCTTCTACCACTTGGCCGGGTTCAGCATGAATTTTTGTTACAACACCATCGCGGTCCGCCACTAAAGCGGTATAGCGTGATTGGTTGCCCGATACCGCAGCCTGCGCCTTCACTTGCTGCAAGCGCGCGGCTGAAGTTTTGAGTTCTGCTTCACGAATGTCCAGCGCTGATTGAGAAATAAATTTTTTATTGAACAATAAGCGTTGGCGCTCTACTTCGGCTTTTGCCAGCGCGTGGCTGGCTTCGGCGGCGCGTACATCGGCGTTGGCGGCCTGATTACTCAGGTTGGTGTCTGCCGCATCCAGACGCGCCAGCACTTGGCCTTTTTTGACAATAGTACCCACTTCTACATTGCGTTCAATAATTTTTCCGTTAATTCTAAACGCCTGATTAGATTCATAGCGTGATTTTACTTCGCCCACCAGCACCATGCTGTTATTGGCAGAACTGGTACCAACAACAGTGACCAATGCGGGGCGTGGCGGCAATGGCGGTTCTGTGGGGCGTTCACAGGCCAGCAACAGGCTACTGACTGCTAATATGATGTATGTTTTTGTTGGTTTCATTGTTATTCTCTTTTTTAGAAAACTTTTATTTAGACTTTAATAGGCCACTGATGAGCACCGACTGCATCATTTGCAGGCGTAACGATATATCCCGCCAATTCACCCAAGTATCCTCTGCCATGGTGATTTGTAAGGCGCAAACACCGTGCATACCTGCCCAGATAGTTTGAGCAATCAGGTCGGCATCGTTTAGTTCTGGTTTAAATAGCCCGGCATTAAACACATCATTCACCACTAGCTGCAACTGAAAATAAGCATCTTGCTCAGGGTGATTATGCTCCAAAGACAAATCATTTGGATGACGTGGCGTGTGGGTTGTCATAAACATCAGGCGATAATGATTGGGGTGCGATAACGCAAATTCAGCGTAACCTCGCCCCAGCATCATCAGGCGCTCAACGGGGTCAGCAATATCAAAAATACGCTTTTGCGAGGTAGCAAGTGCTAAAAAGTCTGTTTCACATATTGCACGCAGTACAGATTCTTTATCGGCAAAATGCAGATAAATACTGGTGGCAGAATAACCGATGCGCTTGGCGATTTCACGCATGGTGACAGCCTCCACCCCTTTTGACACAAACAAATCGCGCGCAGCATCAATAATTAACGTACGTAATTGTTGTCGCTCGGCTTCAGTTTTAGGTTTTGGTGGCATGGCAATTTTTTATTAAAAATAATGCTTAAATTTCAGGTTATTTTACATCAACCTTTTTTAATGCTCTGTGAGCCTTATAAATAAAGGCTCGCAGAGCATTAATTTTTTCTCGAGGATTTTTCACGCGTTTTTATCGATATTTTCAGGCAGGTTTAAATGTCATCCAATATAAGTTAATTAAAGGCAGCAGCAGGGCAATGGCGCCATAAATATTCCAGCGTGTACTGAGTTTCCAGTAGGTGTCAGGAATCACGTTTGTTTGAGAAAATTCACGCGCCATTTTGGCCTGTTTCTTTTGCGTTGGAATGAGTACGACCACCCAAATCACGCCGGATAACACAAACATCCCAAGGCCTTGCGATAACCATTTTGCTGAAAAACTCATATGGTGTATGCCAACATTTGCCATCCCTGCGAGCAATAAAATGGCGGCGCCTCCTGCGGTAAATACATAGTCAGTCAATATAACTTGCCGTTGGGCAAATGCAATGACTTGGGCGTTTTTGGTGTAATCAGCCATCACTTTCCACCAGCCCGTGATGATGATGTTTCCCAAAAAAAGCACCACCCCTAAAATGTGTACGGTTTTCAGCCATAAATAGGTATTGCTCATTTTAGCTTTCCATACAATGCGCGATTAGTATTACACATTGTATTTATGTTATTAACGTTGTTATATTAACAGCGTTAACTAAATACTGTCAAGTCTGCGCATAAGATTTTATTACCGCTTTTTCAAGGATTATTTAAGCTGATACTGCTCTAATTTATACCAGAGTGAGCGTTCGCTGATTTCAAGCAGCTTTGCCGCCTTGCTTTTATTGCCCTTACACGCGGCGATTGCATCAACAATCAGCTGGCGTTCAATCTGCGCAATTGCTTGCGGTATAGAATAGCCTTCTGTGGCTAATTGTAATGTTGGAGCGCCGCCTGAAGATGCAGCTTCCGAGCCTTGACTAGTGGAAAGTTGCCGGTCATAAAATTGTGTGCCAGAAACAAGGTCGGCTGGTAAGTGTTGCGGCGTAATGGGCTTGCCACCCGCTAAAATTGTGGCACGCTCCAACACGTTTTGTAACTCTCGTACATTACCGGGCCAGCTGTAGGCGCTTAATTTTTGTAGAGCTTCATCGCTAATCTGTGCAGATTTTTTATCAAGATACGCTTGAGTAATCAATTGAATGTCTTCACCACGTTCGCGTAGCGCGGGAATTTGCAGTTGAAATACATTGAGGCGGTAATACAAATCTTCACGCAACTTACCTTCTTTAACGGCTTGCAGCGGGTCACGATTGGTTGCGGCAACAACGCGAATATCTAAAGAAATTTGCCGGTTACCGCCTAATTTTTCAATCACGCCTTCTTGCAGGGCACGTAATAGTTTGGCCTGCAAATTGATGGGCATTTCAGTGATTTCATCTAAAAATATTGTACCGCCTTCAGCGAGCTCAAACTTGCCAACGCGGTCTTTTACAGCACCCGTGAACGCGCCTTTTTCATAGCCAAATAATTCTGATTCCAGCATTTCGGCAGGGATAGCCGCGCAATTCACGGCAACAAACAAGGCATTTTTTCTGTCAGAATGCTGGTGAATCGCTTTGGCCACCAACTCTTTACCAGTACCCGTTTCACCCGTAATCAGGACCGTGGCTTTTTCGGGCGCAACTTGGCGTATCAATTGCTTTAGCGCCATCATGGGGGCACTCAAGCCCACTAAGCCGTCATTTTCAGTATGGGTGTTGTTTTTTAAATAAGTATTTTCTAAATTAAGCCGTTTGACTGAAAGCGCTTTGGCAATGGCAATTTCTAGGGTTTCCAAATCAAATGGGCGCAGAATATAGTCACTCGCGCCTAGCTTCATGGCTTCAACCGCAGTTTTAATTTCACCCTGAGCTGTGACCATAATGAAGGGCAGCGTTTCATTTTCAAGCCGGATATTTTTAAGTAGCTCCAGCCCGTTCATGCTGGGCATGTGCAAATCACTGACGACTAAATCAATGGTCCGGCTCTTAATCATCTGCAAGGCTTCTTTGCCATCTGCCGCTACAACCGGCTGGTAACCAGCCTGACGAAGGCTAATTTCAAGTAAACGGCGCATGCTGGGCTCATCATCCACCGCTAAAATTGTTTTTTGCTTATCCATATTCAAATGTGCTCAGTCGTATCATGTCGTTAATTTTGGCAATGTAATGGTAAATTGTGCACCGCCCTGCTGACTGGGCTGATAGTCAATTTCACCTTGGTGCGCATGCACAATTTGCCGCACAACGGCCAACCCTAAGCCCACGCCACCTGCGCGCTGCGTAAAGAATGGCTCAAATATCTGCGCCTGACTGTCAGACGGAATGCCCGGGCCGTTGTCAGCAATGTTGAGTTGCACGGTATCTTGCAAGGCAGCGATGCTCACTTCAACCTTGCCAGCATTAGGCAACATCTGAATGGCATTGATGATGAGGTTCATGAGCACTTGCGTCATTTGTTCACTATCAGCATTGATTAAACAATCTTGCTCTGCATGGCAGATTAACTGGATATTTTTAGTTTGCGCCTGCGCCGATAACATTGCAATGCACTTGCTGACCAGTGCAGACAAATTCACTTCAGTGAATGCTGGCAAACGTGGCCGCGCGGCATCAATCAAACTGGAGACCAAATTGTTTAAGCGTTCAGTTTCACTGATGATAAAGCCCAATACTTCGTGACCTTCTTTGCTTAATTGTGGTTCGCGCTGTAATACATTGGCAGATGACCGCAAAATGCCCAAGGGTGTACGCACTTCATGGCTCATTGCGGCGGCCATTTCGCCAACTACCGCTAATTTGGCAGCTCGCTCAAGATTTTTTTGTGACGTTTCCAGTTCTGAAATCATTTTTTTGAAGGCACCTGAAAGCTCCTGTACTTCTGCCGGCCCGGAGCTCGGCAATTGGCTGGTTTGGTCAAGAAAAAAGTGGCGCACATAATGCGTGAGCTGCGATAGCGGTACTGTCACCGCTTTGGCAATCGGCGTCACTAAAAAAGTAGCAAGAACCAATGTGGTAATGAGCAAGGCCAAAAAAACATAGCCCAAACGATGCACAGGTGCAACCGCAACAGAATGCAGCTTTTCAATTTCCACCCGCCATTTTGGTAATGTTTTTTCAGAAAAAGCACTGTTTGCATGCATGCCATGTTTAGCATGAATTTCAGCCCAGTTACTGGTGCTGGCTATTACATGATTTTGTTCATCAAACAATGCGGCAGCGGTTGAATCCTGTACCGATTGATTGAGTTTATCCAGCACAATTTGCCAATTAAAATACACAATCAAGCGCCCTTGCACTTGGTCGGTATCAGCTGAAACAATGGCTTTGGAAATTGCTAAACTGGAAGTTCGATTTGCTTGATCATGCAAAATCGGGTGCACAGTGATTGTTTTTTGGCCAATTTTGACTAAAAACCAAGGCACAGCACGTTGCGTAGTTAAGCCTAAATTTTTTGGCACACTTGACGCGACAATCACGTTATTGTTGTCAACCACTTCGATTTTTTGATAAATATCGCCATAACTGATGACCAGTTCTTGCAAAAAAGTGGCCAAACGCTTATCAACGTCGCCAATTTGAATGTCTTGCATGACCGCAAGCTCACTCCACGAGTACACATTATGAAAACGCTCAAACAACATGCTTTCAACATTACTGGCTACGGTATTGCTTAACGTTTGCAAATCATGGCTGATTTCACTTTTAAGCGCGATTCTGGCCTGATAAAAACTTAAAAAACTCACCAGCATGGCCGGTAATAAGCCTGCCAGCAAAAAAGCCAACAACAACAATTGGCGAATAGAAAGCGGTTTTTTTAGCATTTAATGCGACAATATGTCATTAGTTTTAAGTTTAGCTGCGTTGATTAGGTACATGACCATGAATAAACGACTCATTATGATAATTGCCAGTGTAACCAGCCTATTGGTGCTGTGCAAGTCGGCTTGGGCAGAAGGGGAAGCTTTATCTGAAACAGTGCCGGCTACTTTTATGGATGGCTTTAGCCTTGGTGGCTACAGTAGTGCAACACTAGCAATACCCCGCAGTTATTCTGCTGAAGCCGCTGTCGACGATATTAGTCTGATTTTGCGCTGGGAAAATGACGGCCGCTTTAAATTTTTTGGCGAGCTCGAGTTAGAGCGCCCAGTCACCTGGAACGAAGATGAACGCTTCAGTCATAAGAATGCCTATCTTGATTTAGAGCGTTTGTACCTTGAATACAATTTATCAGAGAAACTAAACTTGCGCGCGGGCCGTTTTTTAACGCCTGCCGGACGTTGGAACTTATTGCATGCCGCACCGCTGGTCTGGACAACCTCGCGGCCATTAGTAACTAGCCGGCTATTTCCCGCTTCAACTAATGGCTTGATGCTCTACGGCAGCGCACCGATGCAAAATAAAGCGTTTGAGTACACCTTTTTTGTAGAAACGCTAAAAGACCAATACAAAGATGATTATGAAATTCAATACCGCGATGTAAGCGGCGCGCACTTTAGCTTAAATAATGACGTTAATGTGGGCTTAACACTCATGACCTTGCGCCAAACTGACCCGCGCTCGCCAGCATACCGCATGATTGGGCTTGATTTCCTTACACAGTTAGACCGATTGGAGTTAAGCGGCGAGGGCTACTACCGGTTTGCCAGCAATGGCAAAGATGGTGGAAGCGGCGCCTATATTCAGTCGGCTTATCATCTAGGCCATGAATGGTATGGGCTGGCAAGGCTGGAAACGTTTCAAAGCCCGCAAGAAGGCAGCGCCGAACGCTGGCTGGTGGGTGCTACCAAGCGACTGAAGCCTAACCAGCTACTGAAAATGGAGTTTGCGGGCGGCAGCGGAGAACTGCCAGACGCACCACGTGGCTTTCTTGGCTCATTTGCGATTTTGTTCTAATGCGTAACTTTTTGCTGTTTTTTATGTTCACCATGTTTGCTGGGCAAGCGCTAGCCGAGCAGGCGCGGCCGATTGCGGTGATTGTGCAAAATGATGAAGAAGCGAATAAACTGGCCGCAGAAGATTTAAGCCTGATTTACTGGCGAAAAAAACAATATTGGCAAGGTGGTTTACGCATTCACCCGGTCAATTTGCATGCAGAGCATCCGCTACGGCTCAATTTTTCAAAAGTGGTGCTGGGCAGTTTGCCTGCCACGCAAACCAACTACTGGAACGGCCTGTATTTTCATGGTACCACGCCGCCTTATAGCGTGCAGTCCGAAGAAGCGGTCATTCGTTTTGTCGCCAATACCAAAGGCGCCATCGGTTATGTGGATGCATGCAAAGTCGACGCGCGCGTTAACGCCGTTTTATGGATAAACGACAATAAACTCAGCACGACAAAGCCAACCTTGGATTGTGGTATTTGAGGTGCATTTTCGCCTGTTAAAAATACGCTTTTACTGCACTTAATTCACACGAGAAAAAATAAATGCTCTGCAAGCCTTTATTTATAAGGCTTGCAGAGCGTCGAAAAAGGTTAGTCCTTGAGTTGTGTAACCCACCACGCTTTTGAACCGTACAATTCGCTATTAATACTCAATTAATAAACTTGTTTTTTTGATAGCCTGCAGCAGGCTACGTGAATCTAATCCCTTGCTACATATTGTGACTGTCCCATCCATCAATTATTATCTACTAAGTAGCTACCATCATTTATAGGGATGCCTTTCAGAGTTCTGCTAATTTTCTGAATTTGATTTTTACTTGGAGCTACTCAATATAATTTTACAAATTGGATACATTAAGATGTCGATAGATAGAGTACTTCAACCATGGTGGCTTCAGTCTCAGTCAGTAAATCTATCTGAAGCGAAAGGATTATCTAGCAAAGAAGCAAAATTACGATTAGCTAAATTTGGGCCAAATCTTCTTGGAACTCGGCAAGCAGATTCTTTAATATTACAATACCTATCGCGCTTCAAAAATCCGCTTGTCATCATTCTGTTAGTAGCGAGCATAGTCTCGGCGTTCACTGGGGAAGTTACAAACTTCGTCATCATCATCAGCATGATATTTCTAAGCGTCACTTTGGATTTTGTTCAGGAACACCGTGCAAATGCGTCAGCAGAGAAATTAAGACTATCGGTTGCACTTAGGGCTGTAGTAATTCGTGATCAAAATCCGACAGAGGTAGCTGTCAGCAAGTTGGTTCCGGGAGACGTAGTCATGCTTTCTGCAGGAAATTTGATCCCTGCCGATGGGATTTTGATTGATGCCAATGATTTTTTTGTAAAACAAGCTATTCTTACAGGTGAGCCTTATCCCGTTGAAAAAAAAGCAGGCAAATTACCTGATTCAGCGACCGATATACTAGAGGCAAGCAATGCTGTCTTCATGGGTACAACGGTGGTTAGTGGCAGTGCTTGTATGCTAGTGATTAAAACCGGCCAGTATACTGATCTAGGCGCAATTGCTGACAGCATTGCACAATCTTCCGCACAGACATCCTTCGAAACCAGCACCCGCCGCTTTGGTATGTTAATCATGCGGCTGACCATTTTAATGGTGATGTTTGTACTGCTGGTCAATACCTTGTCACACAAGTCATGGCCAGATTCTTTTCTATTTGCCATCGCGCTCGCTGTCGGTCTGACCCCGGAGCTATTGCCAATGGTGATCTCAGTGACGCTGTCACGAGGTGCAATACACATGTCAAAAAAGAAAGTGATTGTAAAAAGACTCTCAGCAATTCAAGACCTAGGATCAATGGACGTTCTTTGCACGGACAAGACTGGAACGCTTACCGAGGCTAAAATTCACCTAGAGGCGCATGTTGATTCGATGGGGGTCTCAAGTAATCGCGTTCTCGAACTTGCCTATCTCAATAGTTTCTTTGAGACAGGCTTAAAATCGCCTCTTGATGAAGCCATTCTTGAACATGAACATATTGATGTTAGCGGATGGAGAAAAATTGATGAAGTACCGTTTGACTTTGAGCGACGTCGCGTTTCTGTATTGATTGATAATGGTGAAACGCGCTGGCTAGTGGTCAAAGGTGCACCAGACGACATTATTGGACTATGCACACATTATGAAAATGACGGCCCATTATCGCAACATGAGATGGATAAAACGGTACGGATGGTAATACATGATCAGTACAATGCATTAGAAAAAGAAGGCTACCGAGTACTCGGCATCGCTTGGCGAGAAGTACCAACGAATCATCCGCATGCTGTCGTAAGTGATGAGTCGGGTTTGGTGTTGGCGGGTTTTGCTGGTTTTCTTGACCCTCCAAAAGCCAGTGCGGCCAGCGCCCTAGCAGCCATTAGGCAATCTGGTGTTGTTATTAAAATTGTTACTGGCGATAGTGAGTTAGTAACGCAACATGTATGTACTCAGTTAAATATTCCTGTCACAGGAGTTTTAACCGGAAAAGACATTGCGCAAATGGACGATATTGGATTGCAGGCAAAAGTCGAGCTGGTTAACTTATTTTGTCGGGTGAATCCAACCCAGAAAGAACGGGTCATACGGGCAATAAAGGCTCGTGGGCACGTGGTTGGTTATTTAGGAGATGGCATCAATGATGCACCTTCACTACATGTGGCAGACGTCGGCTTGTCTGTAGATTCAGCAGTAGATGTGGCAAAAGAAGCGGCCGATATGATTCTTCTCCAGCAAGATTTACATGTGCTACATGCTGCAATTCTTGAGGGCAGGCGTACATTTGCAAATGTCATGAAATATATCATGATGGCGACAAGCTCAAATTTCGGGAACATGTTCAGCATGGCTGGCGCATCGCTTTTTCTTCCATTCCTGCCAATGATGCCAACGCAGATATTGCTCAACAATATTCTTTACGACATTTCCGAAATGCCAATTCCACTTGATAAGGTGGATGCTGAAGAGGTGGCAGTGCCGCATGTCCTGGATTTAAACTTTATTCGAAATTTCATGTTAGTGATTGGTCCGATTAGTTCACTATTTGATTTAATGACGTTTTATGTGATGTTAGTGATGTTGCAGGCCAACGAAAAACTGTTTCAAACCGGGTGGTTTGTTGAGTCGCTTTGCACCCAAGTACTGGTGATTTTTATTATTCGCACACGTTATAGCCCACTTAGAAGTCTTGCCAACCCTTTATTAACATTTACCTCTCTCCTAGTGGTAACAATCGCAATCCTAATACCTTTTACTCCTTTAGGCATCCATTTTGGATTTGTGCCGCCACCAGCTAAGTTTTATTTTATTCTAGGCGGCATGGTGATTGCCTATCTTTTTATTGTGGAAGTAGTTAAGCAAGCATTTTATAAATGGTGGGAATCGAGAGGGCAGCTTAAGCGCAGGTAAGCATGCAGCTTTTTGGGTTAATACAGGCCATTGTCGATGTAGGCAACCTTACGTATCATTTTTTAGCAATGACCAGTATGCCAGCTATCACCATTAAGGCGCCAACAAGCATCCGCATTGTCATGACTTCTTTCAGCAACCACCAAGCCAATAACATGGCGACAACGACACTGCCTTTATCAATAAGGGCTACGGTAGCAACATCACCGAGTTTGAGCGCTTTGTAATAAAAAACCCAGGAGCCCGCTGTGGTCATTGCTGAAATGGCCAGCCAGATAATGTGCGTTTTTTGTAATGCCTTAATTTCAACGGGATCAACCGTCAGTAAGGAAAATATCAATACAAAAATGCACACAAACAAGGTGCGAATTGTGAGGCCCAATTCAGCTGAAATGCCAGCTAATCCTTGCTTGGCAACCACCGCCGTAAAGCCAGCAAAAACCATAGAAATCATGGCGTAAATGACCCAGCGTTCCATTATATTTGCCCAGTCATCGTTATTTGTTGGCACTTGCATTCGTGAGCAGCAATTGTGCCGTTTCATGCAATTGTTGTTCTAACTGTTGAATACGTTCATCCACGCGATGAATCGCCAATTCGGCGCGCACATTCACTTCGTGATCAATTTCAGCGTCCAGCCTATCGCGTGCGCTCTGCCGATTTTGCGACATCATAATAATCGGTGCCTGAATCGCCGCCAGCATAGAAAGCACTAAGTTCAAAAAAACATAAGGGTACGGGTCAAACGCTTGGTGACGGGGCCCGAGAATCTCGGTATTTAAGAAAGCCCACATCAGTAAGCTCACCAAGAAAATAATAATAAATGACCACGAACCCGCAACCTTGGCCACAGCATCGGCCGCGCGCTGACCAAAAGTTCGGTAGTCGATATATTCTTGATTAACGTCACGCACTTCTTCCATGTGCTCAATCATGTCGGCGATGATTTCACGCTCATCAATAGTCAGCGCATCCCAACTTTTTTGAG
>Ga0208694_1001121_pt1 | contig 34672 bp, 46 predicted proteins | sample AD_UKC078_MetaG_FD_184442 | JGI IMG/M metagenome (GOLD analysis project Ga0208694, IMG submission 184442) | Active sludge microbial communities of municipal wastewater-treating anaerobic digesters from USA - AD_UKC078_MetaG (SPAdes) (version 2) | ecosystem: Engineered > Bioreactor > Anaerobic >...
GAGGCCGAACGGCACGAGGAGGAATTGTCGCCAAATGAGTTGGATGACAAATTTGTTGCATTTGCCGAGATGGTTTATGTCAATTACGACCGTGCATTTAAGTGCCGTGCGGATAATGCCGAGCCGGTATTGATACGTGGGCTTAAAAATGCAGCATTACGTAATAGGTTACATTGTAACGTTGTGCCAGCGTTAAAACGTGAAATTAACACACGAATCGACCTTGTGTTGCGTTTAATGGGCTTGGGTAGGTTTTTTGTTATGCGTAAATGCAAAACCGTTATAAACGCATTATCACAAGCAGTTTGGGACGATAACGATAAAAGACTTGATGATGGCACGAGTGATATTGACACGCTTGATGCGTTGGAATATTCCATCGAAGAATATATGAAGGAGTTGATAGATAATGATTAACGATTTGCTTAAAGGTGCAATACCACAATCTGTCCACACTGAGGAGTGGTTGTCGTGGTATCGTGGCGAGGTGTTTGGATTTCATAATTATCGTGTGTATAATGGGACGAATTATTTGGAGATGCGACGCAAAACGTTGCAAATGGCAAAAAAGATATGCGAGGATTGGGCTAACGTATTATTTAATGAGCGTTGCACGATTACTGTTGATAACAACGAGGTATTGCAAGAGGTGTTAAATAACACGAACTTTTGGGTTAAGGCAAATGAGGCGGTTGAGAAATCATTCGCACTCGGGTATGGTGCGTTGGTGGTAAACGTGGTTGGGTTACGTGTCGGTGAGGTAACAGGTCGTGTTGACAAGTCGAGTGCTAAGGTCGAGGTTGATTTCGTTAATAAAATGAAATGTTATCCGCTTACCGTGCATAACAAGCAGGTTATTGAGTGTGGGTTTGTCGCACGTAATAGTGATGGCACGAACGTGTCGATACATCGTATAAATGCACGTGGCAATTATGTAATACACAATTATGTGCTTGATACGAGTGAACGTGTTATCGAGCAGTATGAATTTGATACATTATCACCTTTACCGTGGTTTCAAATTATCCGCCCGAACATATCAAGCAATATATTATCGGTCGGGATGGATGAGGAAATCGGTATAAGCATATTTGCCAATTCGATTGACACGTTAAAAGCCATCGATAACAAATACGACGGGTTTGATTTGGAGTATGTGTTAGGGCGTAAGCGTATGTTTATCTCATCAGAGGCATGGACGGTTAATAAGGTCGATGGTGAGATGATACGTACGTTTGATCCGTATGATGTGCTATTTTACCATTTACCAGATAATGATGACGGAAAGCCGTTAGTAACTAATAAGTCGGACGATTTACGATATGACGCTTATATCAAAGGTATTAACGCTGAATTATCATATCTCGCTAGCAAGTGCGGTATGGGTGAAAATTATTATAAATTTGACGGGTCGGCTATTGCAACCGCAACGCAGGTTATAAGTGAAAACTCGACGTTATATCGCTCGATCAAAAAGCACGAATTATTACTCGAAGGTGTATTACGTGGGATTATTAAAGCCGTTATTTATGCAAGCAACACGTTTACGGACAACCCGATCGGCGACGATGCAGTAGTTATCAAATTTGACGATAGTATTATCGAGGATAAAGAGACCGAGATGCAACGTGACCGTTTGGATGTTGCGTCGGGTATTATGAGTAAGGTTGAGTATCGTATGAAGTGGTATGGTGAGGACGAGGAAACAGCAAGCGGTAAAGTTGATGAGTTATACGATAGATTAAATCGTTATATGCCGGCATTAAGCAATGGTGCAATTACGCCTGAGATATTTGTTGAGCAGGTTTATGGTGAGGGACATCAAGACGTGGTTGATTATATTAAAGAGTTTTTGGCTAGTGGGAAGCAGTTGGATGTTGAAGCGATTTATTCTGGCAATAATTAGTATATTATTTATATTTGGATTATGTGCGTGTGTGCGTGATACGGGTGAGCCAGTAACCGAGCCATATTACGTATATCAGCGTGAGTTGGTTTGGGGGCATGGTGAGGAGGACACATATTATCTCGTTGTGTATAACCTGGATGATGTCGAGGGGCTGGCACGTACTGATTGGGTGTTTTATAAGTGGCAGGTTGATAAAAATACATTTGATAATGTGGAATTAGGTGACTGCTTATGGATAACAAGAAAATAGACGCAATTAGCGAAACCATGCGTGAGTTATTTGAAGCAACGCAAAATACCACGTTAATTGATGCACACACACGGTTATTAAAAGGCGTTGATAAAATTGATTGGCGTGAGCAACAATTAGCGGCGATGGGTGCGTATAAACGTAAACTCAAAGACAATTTAAAAGTCGTTGAGGAAGATATCAATCATGCGATCGAACGCATACCGGATATAAATACCGATAAATTAAAAGATATAAATAAGCGTGGCATACATGGTTTAACGGTTGCTATGGGTGATTATATGCAACGGTCGATACAGCGTATTTATCGGTTGAGTAAGACACAGCCATTGTATGACACTATTTTAAAGCAAACTCAAATTGGCATTGATAAAGCCGGACCGAAGATATACGCGAATGGACGCAAGGTCGGTTATAAAGAGTATATGGAAATGGCTACTCGTACGACCGTGCAAAACGAAATAGGTGAGCAGACGCTTGACAGCGGACGTGATGCAAAGGTTATATTTTACACGACCACCGTATATGCCGATAGTGCTGACGACCATGCACCATTACAAGGCAAGGTGTATTATGATGACCGTTGGGAGTCGTTCGGGTATAAGGACGATACTGCCGATAGCATTAAGCAATTGATCCGTAGCAAAAAAATGATGTCGATTCAAGAGGCACGTGGTAAGCCGTATTGGTTAAGCACTCGTCCTAATTGTCGGCATAATTTTGTGGCAATAACGATTGAGCAAGCAGGGTTAGAAAACCCCGCTAAATCACTTGGGATCGTGCGGGGGTCATATAAGTCGGACAATTACGATAAAACGCAAGAGCAACGAAAAAACGAGCGCAATATAAGGTTTTACAAGGCACGATTAGAGCAAAACGAACGGTTATATGCGGTTGCACCAAGTGAACAGTTGCAACGGCTAATCACTCAAGACCGTGCTAATGTCAGACATTGGCAAGGTGTACAACGGGAATTGATAAATAAGAATCCGGATATATTGGAACGAGATTATAGGCGAGAAACTCGTAATGTGATATTACAGGATTTGGGTGTTAAGTATAATCTAACTTAATGTTTACATAACAACGCAAATATGTTATAATAAATTGATGGTAACTTGCCACCTTTAAGCAAGGCAAAAAAAATTAGGAGGAAAAAACTTAATGGATGAAAACAACAATGTGGTAAATCCAACCACAACACCGCAAATATGTTATAATAAATTGATGGTAACTTGCCACCTTTAAGCAAGGCAAAAAAAATTAGGAGGAAAAAACTTAATGGATGAAAACAACAATGTGGTAAATCCAACCACACCAACACCGACACCGGCAACTCCGCCTGTTGACAAGACGTTCACACAAAAAGATGTGGATGAAATTGTAATCACGAGATTATCAAAAGAACGTGCTAAGATTTACAAACAACTTGGCATTGAGGATGAAAGTAAAATCGAGGATTACAAGACACGTGTATCAGGTTATGATACGTTAAAGCAAGAACATGAAGCGTTAAAAATTGAGGTTGCTAAAAGTAGAAAAGTTAATGCGTTACAGGGACTAAATGCGGATGATGATTTTACGGATTATTTGCTGGGAAAAATTCAAGGTGATGGTGATGAGTTTATTGCCAATGCTAAAAAGTTTTTAGAAACAAACCCTAAATTCAAAAAAGATACATATCGTCAAGTAAACGCAAGCGTTGACGTAAACAATGGGAACGCATACCCGGAACTTGACAAAATGACAACCGAACAATATTTAGCGTGGAGGGCAAAAAATAAGTTATAGGAGGAAAAATAACAAATGCCAAACTCAATTTTAACACCAACAGTTATCGCCAATGAGGCGTTAGCAATTTTGAGAAACCAAACAGTATTCGCCGATTTGGTACATACTGATTATTCAAGCGAATTCACAAAGGTTGGCGATACGATTACCGTTCGCACACCTGCAACATTAACCGCTGCCGATTTTACAGGTAGTGCGTCAAGCCAAACACTGACTGAAGGGTCAGTTACCGTTAAACTAGATAAATTCAAGGATGTATCGGTTGATATTACATCTAAAGAAAGTTCATTGTCATTACGTGATTTTAGTAAGCAAGTAATTGAGCCTGCTATGGTTGCGTTAGCACAAGCAGTGGACGTTGATATTGCAAATCACATTTTTGGTGCAGCAGGAAATGCGGTTGCAATTGCATCGGCAACACCTACAACACTTGCTGATATTGCTAATGCAGCAAAAGCACTTGATATTGCAAAAGCACCTATTCCTGATCGCCATTTAGTATTATCACCAACACATAAATATCGTTATGCGTTAACGACTAATTTGAGTGCGGTTAATTATGCTGGCTCTAATGAAACATTACGTGATGCGTTATTAGGCAAGGTTTACACGCTTAATACATACATGGATCAAAACGTTCCTGCATCAACAGCAACAACAAGTGGTACAGCGGTTGGCACAATTACCGTTGCATCGTCAAGTGATGCCGGTGAGGTTGATTTGACTGTTGGTAGTGCTGCAACTGCAACATTTAAAATTGGCGATGGATTTGTTTATTTAGGCAAATTATATCGTTTCACTGAAAATGTTACATTAGTCGATAGTGCAAAAGCATCGATGAAAGTTTCACCTGCATTCCCTGCCGATATTACTGCGACACCATGTGCAATCGTTCGTGGGTCTAACTCGGTAGCGTTCCATCGCAACGGTGTTGCACTTGTTACTCGTCAATTAGATTTACCAATGGGTGCTGCACGTGCGGCTATTGCTAACGATGGCAAATTAGCAGTTCGTGTTGTATATGGTTATAGCCAAACAACAAAGACTGACACAATTTCATTCGACATTTTATACGGTATCGCAACATTACGTAGCACATTGCTTGTAAGATTAGCAGATGCATTTTAATGGTTGATTTTTAAGGGTGAGGGTATATTTTGCCCTTGCCCTTAATTTTATAATAGGAGGAAACAATGTATATTACACGAGATGATTATATGAATTTTAGCGGTATCGATTTGCAGATTGAATTGCGTGGTACGGCAACGGACAACCCATCACGAGCAGTCGAGATATTTATTGAGCGTGTTGAAGGGTGGGTGCTTGATTATTTAGCGTATAAGTACAATTTAACAACGGCACATGAGGAATTTGACGCAACGGTATTTGGCAATGCGGTGCTACACCAAATTGATTATATTAGACGTAATGGTGAGTTATCGATTGACACTGTGCCAGCGGGCAAGGTGCTAGCACCTAATGCTTATAATGTGCTTAAAGCGGGTGGTATGTGTAATAGTGTGCATCATAGGGTTGAGGATATATTATGGCAATAGATTTAAGACAAACACGTAACGAGAAATTAACACGGTGCAAATATTATGCACCGGAGTATGTTAATAATAATAAGTTAACGCAAAATGTTGAGTGCAGTGGTATATTTTACGCCAAGGACAGCGTACCATTTAGCAAGACGTCAATTGCCATGGGCAACGCGTTAATAACACAAATCACGGGTGAGATTAGCACTAATGATTACGTGCCATCGTTAAGTAATATGTGGTATGTGGATTATGGTGGCGAGTTATATATTGTTGAGAGTATTGTCGTTGATGATGCGAACAAAACGAAGCAGTTTTCTTCACGCCCGGCATCCGTGACGACGATTAGGTTGCGACGATGAGCGAACAGGCATTTTGGCAGTTAGCATATACCCAATTACTCAATATGTGTCCACGCGATACGCACAATATGGTTAACCACATAACGCTTGAGGATCGTGAGGACGTATGGGTGATTACGGTATCAGGACCAACGGCTAAATATGATTATGCAAAAGCGGTTAACTACGGGTTAAACGCACAGGCACAAGGGCGAACAATGTCGGTTAAAGAGCAGCGTAATTATATGTGGATCGAACGTGCGTTGGCTCAGGCGGCAGAGGTATTTGGTGAGGTGAGATATGAGATACAGTGAGTATTTACAAAGCATTTTAACGACCGTTACGGTAACAGATGAGTTAACGTATGTTCATAACGGTGATGGTGTTGCGGTAGTGGTTAAGTACCTTAATGGGACAAATTATCGTGATAGTGTTGTGCAACCTATACAATTACTTATATATACCGATGACGTTATGACGACAAAGGCGATATTTGATACGTTTACGAAGACGTATAACAACGTACCATATACGGATGATTTCACATACGTTAACCAATTATACTCGACGCCGATGGTTGTTAGCAATTTTGGGCAAATAGGTAATAATTATTCAAGCCAGTTGATCGTTAATGGCACGCTTATTATAAGCGAAAACATAAGCGATATTAAGCAAGTGCTAATTGATGGTTATATTGTGGAAACAACATCACGTATTATTACATACGTTGGCGTGGTTGATAATACACGCGTCAGTGGTGCGCACCTAAACACTAGCAATATACCACAAGCAAATTTACGATTTACGTTTACTATTTTGGGAAAAGCAACCCCGCTATGGACTAAAATTAGACGTATTAGAACGGGCTTGCTCGATATTAATACGTCGTTTACGCTTGTGCTAAATTATACCGATAATGATGAAAGTGAAAGTTATTTGGTAAAAATGGATAGTTTTGCAATTAACAGTGAAAACCAAGCATTACCATCCGCAACAATAACTTTTATTAAGTGATAATATGGCACAAGTTGATATTATTATTCACAAAGATACGGAAAAGCAAGCGGTTGCAGTTGAAAATCAACGAGCATTGATGGTTGAACCGGGCAAACCTAATTTACAAACGCAAGCCATAAATACGGCGTTGATTGACGCTGGGCGGTCGATTATTATGCAAGGTATGGCTCATTATGGCGATTTAACGGGCGATTATATGTCGCAAGCACGGGTTAATGAGGCGTTAGGGCTTGCAGGTGATGTGCTGATGATTGTAAAAGGTGGTGTGGTTGGTGCGATAGCGGTCGGTGCTAAATACGCTACACAAGCGATAAATAGTATGATACAGCAACGACAAAACAATATACGCATTGATTATATGCGTAAGCACACGGGTTATATTGAAGCAAAGGGGAGCAGATATGGTGATATTACTTAATGGTATAGCAATACCGTATAAAGACGGTATAACAATAACCGAACGATACAATGAAACGCTTGATGTCGGGCAGTTGATTATACCACAAGTTGCTGAGTTAGCGGTTGAGCCGATGGACGTCGTACAAATTGATAGCAAATATATGCTTGTGTCGAGTGTAACAAAGCGAGTTAGTAAATGGGTAGCACCTAAAGAGTACAATTACGAAATTGGGTTAATATCACCAACGATTAAATTACAACGAATTATATTGCCTAATCGATCAATTACACAGCGAGTAGGTGGAACGCCTAAATATTTAATCGATATTATAAATCAATACGTGCAAATGTATGCACCACAATTTAGCGTTGCACGGGCAATTGTCGATAAATGCGATGATGTGCTATGCCCTGAATTTCAATGGAATCGCCCGACATTATTCGAAGTGCTTAACGATTTATTGAGCGTGGTAAATTGTGTGGTAACCGTGCCAATATATACAACAATGGGAATTGGTGTTATATCGTGCCTTGATTTAGCAACACGTGGAAGTGCGATACCTGACACATACCTTAATAATTTAGAAGAAACACACACGATCGAGGAATATGCTTCGCACCTTGAAATAGAAGCGGAAAATGCCGTTGTAAAATATAAAAATACATCAACCATTGATTATGTAACGGCTAGGACAACGCAGGATGTATTTCTCAATACAAGCAATTTAGAAATTGTTGTTGATAAACCGATATATAAGGTGAATAAGGTATTGTTTAGGTATGTTTACGAAATATCGATGGGTACATGGGTTATTTTAGAGGCTGATATTTCTAATAGAATTGTTGAAAAGAGTGTTTATGATTTAATGGCATTATCAAATAGTACTGGTGATGTTGCTGGTGAATATAAACGGGATCGATTATATTATGTTGAGGGTAGTAATTTTATTGGTGGTTTGGGGTATAGTGAAAGCACTATTTTTGGAATATCATCAAATATTGCTATTGTTAATATATTACGTAATATAATCCCATACCCAACTAATGTTGACATCCCAACGAGTGGACCACATATATTTAATTTCGTGTATTACGTGGAATATACAACGATTGACAACGTTAAATTTAAGGCGGAAAAGCAAGTACCGTATAAATATGAGAGTACGCTAGTTGACAATCAAGACACGACTTACGTTGACACAAACGCGCTTGCAAATCGTGAACAGCAAAGAATTAACCGTATGGGCAATGCCGAGATAATTATTACTGGCAAATGTCCGTTATTAACAAACGTTCCAGCGTTGGCACAGACACGTGGAGTATATGTATTAACCGAACGAACGTATGTGCTATATAATAATTATGTGCAATTTAGTGGTAAATTAAGCAAATATTACGCTAGCAAATATATGTTTGCAGGTATTAACACAAAACGTCGTTATACGAGGTTGGCAAGTGAGAGCGAGGCGTTAATGAGTAATCATTTAACTAGAGTTGAATTGATATTATCGACGACGAATGCAACCGTTAATGCACCACTCGAAAATTATATGTTGCAATTTGGTAAAGCGAATAGTAGCATAAAGACAGCGGTATTTCAGGCGACACTCGGTTATATGTCGTATAGCCCATTGTTTGCGGTTGCAGGTGCGTCATATCGTGTGGGTAATAGCGTGGTATATACGTTTAAAATGCAAAACAACATAAGTGTTGGGCATAAAATTGTTTTAATTGGTACGACGCCAACGTTACAGGACGCAAAATATGTTGATGATTATGGTGAGTTTATCACGTGCGATATTGCATTATATAAGAGCATAAATAACATCGATATTTATAGCGATAATGATGATAAATTTGATGCTGGTGTTGTAAATACTAGAAATTATCCACAAATCACGCCATCGTTGCTTGATATAAATGAGCGTGTATATAGTCGTACGGGTTTATATCGCTATAAAGATAACCGAGAAATTACGGCTGAAACATTGCAATTTGTTGTAAATAGCAATGAAGATATTGTTGTTGGAGATTTGTTTTTTATGGAAAATCCTATGGTATATAGTGGAGTAACTGATAAGCAATTATATGTTGCTTGGAGCAATATCGGTGTATATACTTATGGTGACAATACAATTAAAGGTAATATGGCTGAAGGTTTTACGGTAACGATAACCGGTAATTCAATCAATGTTGTAATAAGCGATGAAGGTTTCACTTGGGCTAACGTATCGTGTTGGGCGATATGTGATAGCACAGGAAAATTATATATTGGTGTAAATGCAACGAATAATACAATTTATCTCACGCAGGAGGTTTAAAAATAAATGATATTAAATTATAATAGCACCACATATCAGTTAGCAACCAAAACAACTGAAAGTGGTGAAACTTGGGTCGTTGGCGATACTGGGGTTAAAACACTCAAGATATATTTTACCGGTATTACAGCGGTTAACGTTGATAATTACGAGTGTATTGCAATAATCGAGCGTGCTGACGGGTCATTGAGCAACAATATATTAGCGACACCGGTTAGCACAGGATACTATAAAATTATCACAAATGATTGGATTTGTGGTATCGAAGGAACAATTGAAATTACTGTTAAATTGCGACAAAGCGATGGCAGTGGTGGGTATTTGACAACAACGTTTGGGCTTGCGACAATTGATATTGCGGCTGGTAATTTGCCTGGTGATGATACGATTACAGACGCACAGTATCAAGCGTTATTAACAGCGTTAAATGCTGCGGCGGCGGATGGCATAACTAACCTTAATTATGAGTTAGACATTGCATCAATGGTATTAACTGATATCGATCAAGTTATAACTCAAGGTGCATATCAATTCTTTTACCACGATGGCGGGGAAACGTTTAATAAAAAAGCGTTAATGATTATAAGCGAACGTGATGGCGATTTTTTAGATGAAACTGTATTATTATATAACGAGATAAGGGTAAGAACTTATGATGTGGAAAATAAAACTTGGGGTGCTTGGACATCATTTGTTATAAGCACTTATAAAGGATATATTGACGGATTGCTTGCTGGGACACAAGCGGTTGATGCCGTTAAATATGATACAGCAAGTCCAGCAGCAACGCTTAACATTGGTGAAACACGTTGGAATGATACCTTAAAAACAATTGAAACTAAATTATCGGCAAGCGTCGTATTGCAACACGGGCAAGAGGTGTTAGTGCGTGTGTTCAACAATTCAGGTGCTAGTATAAGTAACGGCACAGCCGTATATATAAGTGGAGCACCGGGTTCATCGCCGATTGCGTATATTGAAAAAGCAAGCAATACAAATTATGCACAATCATCACGAGTGCTTGGTTTGGCGACAGAAACGATTGCCGACCAAGCGTATGGTTTTGCTTGTGTAATGGGTGTAGTTAATGACGTCAACACATCATCATTTAGTGTCGGTGATGTGGTGTATTTGAGTGGTACGGCTGGGACATTAACGGCAGTTGCACCAACACCACCGTCAATAAAAGTTGCGGTCGGTATTGTGCTACAAAGTCATTCAAGCAATGGGCGTATTATCGTTAGACCGTTATTTTTCCCTAGACCTGAAGATTTAAGCAATGTTAACGTATCGGCAATGGCGGTTGGTGATGTGCTAATGCGTAATAATAGTGATAATTGGCAAAACGAACAGGTGTACACCAAAGCACAAGCCGACACTAAATTCGTTGATGTTGCGGGCGATACGATGAGCGGTGCGTTAGCAATGGGAACGAATAAAATCACTGGACTTGGCGATGGCGTAGATGCAAAAGACGCCGCTAATTTAGACAATGTCGACGCTAAAATTGAAACACACAACGAAGCAATCGCAGGAAACCATTTAGATATTAGAGAATTGATAGACGATTTGGAACGAGAAATATCAAGATTAGACGCCAGAGGGAAAAGTTTTGGTGAAATAGCGTATAAAAACAGCGACCTTATTGCAATGGAAGATGACGCTGCGAGAGCGTTAGCGATTAAAAACGATATTGAGGCGAGAGCGATTGTAACAACATATATTCCGCTTATACACGATTTGATTTATACCGCAAATGCTGATGGTGAAAACACATACGAGTGGGAATACAACGGAACAATTTGGGTAAATAATGGGCAATGGACGATAGATAAAGCAACAAACGACGAGTATGGCACAGTTAAAGGCGATGGGACTTATGTATCTATTGTCAATAGCATTATGCAAATACTTAAAGCCGATTATGCTGATAAATTAGGCACAAGTGTTAGCAATTATACTTACACACAAATATATAATGCACTTGCCGACCGATATACCAAAGCCGAAACTAATGCGTTAATTGACGCATTAAAGACAGCGTTTGGGTGGGAAGAAAGCGAATTACACAGTCGCACATACACCTCGGCTGATACGTTCCCGTATGGGACAAACGCAGAGATTATTGATTACTCCGAATTGAGCCTATACGATTATGCGTTAATCACATACGTGTTAGACGGCGAACATTTTACGCAAATGATACGGGTTGACGCTAATATATTGGCAAATGGCGTTTTGTATAAATATGAAAATGACGGCGCGACAAATTACGTAAAATTATATATGGACTCTGCTAAGGATTACGTATTATTTGACACAAATTACAATTTAACTCCAAGTGGTTCGCACACACTAAAATTACAAATTGACGGTATAAAAATTAAGCCGATTGACACGACCTACGAGAAAATCGCTAACAAGTTAGCCACTTGGCAAGAAACGCCCGATGACACGCATTACCCAAGCGAGAAGTTAGTAAAAGACAGTTTAGATGTTGTTGTTGAAGAAACAAGAGATGTAGGAACAACAGAAATATCATTTGAAAATGGGAAAGTGGTGGCAATCACAAGTGATAATTGCACAACTAATTTACTATATGGTGCAAACGGTAACATCCAAAAAATAACCGAAACATATGCAGACGGTAAATCATACGAAACAACTTATACAAAAGACGTCGAAGGACGTATAAAAACTATGACGAAAGCAGAGGTATAAAAAATGGGAGTCAATTTAACTCATGTATTAAATGATGTTATATACATCAAAAACGTGGATGATGACGTAAACTTCATTAAAAGAATAACCGAGTATGGTGTTCGTGAAGTTGTCGGACAATCCGCAAGTGAACTCGAAAGAGTTACAAGACTTAATGGAGTCAAAACAGTAGGCGATGCTACAGGATTAGTTGCAAACGTAGCTATCGACGGTGCATTAGCAGAGAACTCATTCGACTTTATTCCAATCTTCCAACGTTCAAAAGAAAACATCATCGCAACTGATTTGAGCGCTAATGATGTATCTAACACTTTTGTTAAGGTAAGGAAGTATTACATCAAAGAAGAATGGGTCGAAGAAGGTGGTGTAGATTATCACTATCTATGGATGTGTGAAACCAAATTAGATGAAGGTTATAGACTACCGTTGCCATTCAAAAAGCAAGACGGCAGCGAACGCGACTACGCATATATTGGAGCATACGAAGCCTATTTAGACGGTAATAATAAGTTACGTTCACTCACAGGTCAAATTCCTAAAATAAGTTATTCAAGAAATAGCTTTAGAACAGCAGCAAGAGCATTAGACGGGTTAGGTGTAAATTCTAAGTATCAAATTACTGACTTAGCAGAATACGTTGATTTAGTTCAAATTCCGTTCATGATTGAGTTTGCTACAAAACATTCTCAAGGCGTGTTCTCAGGCGCAACTTCAATGGCATATAGCGCGTCATATACTGCTATTGCAGATGGCACAGGAGTTAACGCTATTGTAGTATCAAACGCAACAGGTGCAGCGTTTGTATTAGGTCAAACAGTATCTATCGGTACATCAAATAGTAATGACTCTATTGCAAAAGATAGAATTGTCACGCAAATAGATGTTGATACACCTAACGCAGGAGAAACGACAATCACGTTTGACGGTGCAGTTGTGAATATTACTATTGGCAATGTTATCGCTTCAAGAGCATGGAAAACAGGTATGACAGACAGCGTTAAAGTAAGCGGTACACACGCGTTAAATGACGGCAAACATTCGATTGTATGGCGTGGATTAGAAAATCCATTTGGTAACATCTGGAAGCATGTTGACGGTGTTAAAATTTCGTATTGGCGTGGATACGTTGCAGGGCATCCAAAAGACTATAACGACACAGCGTCCGTTGCTGGCGTATATGCAGAACCTTACTTACCGCTTGGATATCTTAATGCAAACACAGATAATTACGCACAAGAACTTGGTTATGACGCAAATTATCCATATGCGAAACTCCCAATTATCGTTCAAGCAAGTAGTGGTTTATTCTTTAGAGATTATTATTATCAAAACTCTGGGGATAGAACGGTATTCGTCGGCGGTTGTTGGCATAGCGGTTCTGATGCTGGTCTGTGCTATTGGTCTCTGGTCCGCGCTCTCGGTTCTACGGACTTCAATATTGGTGCTCGGCTTTCGTATCGCCCTTAAGGGGGTTTCAATGGGGGTCTTCCCCCAATGAGAATATAGGGTTTTAAGGGGTTGTGCGGTGCAGTTTTCGTGTGTTCGTTTGGGTTCGTCGGCGGTTCTTGGGGTGGCGGTTCTGGTGCTGGTCTGTGGTGTTGGTCTCTGGTCCGCGCTCTCGGTTCTACGGGCTTCTCTCTTGGTGCTCGGCTTTCTATGGTCAAGCACTGCACAATCCTTACCACTTGGTAAAAAATGGCTATTAAGGGAATAGTTTAGTAGGGTACTCGAAACACTATTATTGCCACAGAAAGGTTACTTATGAAAAGAGTAGGAAACATCTATCACAAAATATACGAAAAAGATAACATACGCCAAGCTATCTTGTCAGCAAGTCAAGGCAAAAGGCATAAGCGCGGAGTCATGAAAGTTTTTGAAAACATAGACAAAGCAATTGACCTTGTACATGACATCCTTAAAAATAAAACGTATATCCCTAATCCATATTGGGAATCAGTCCTAGTAGACGGAGCGAGTAAGAAAGAGCGAATTATTTATAAACCAAAGTTCTTTCCTGATCAAGTGATTCATTGGTGTTTAATGAACATCATCAAGCCGCAAGTTGTACGCGGTATGTACAAATGGAGTTGTGCTTCGATTCCAAGTCGTGGCACGCTATACGCAAAGAAGGCCACAGAGAAATGGATACGCACAGACCACGCAAATACACGATACGCACTTAAGATTGATATTAAGAAGTATTATCCAAACATCAACAAAGAAACGTTAAAATCGAAATTTAGAAGGATTATTAAAGACCCAGATGTATTGTGGTTGTTAGATATCATTATCGATAGTCATCATCTGGGAATACCTATTGGCAACTACACATCACAATGGTTTGCAAATTTCTATTTACAGGATTTAGATCACTACATTAAACAAAATTTAGGAGCAACCTATTACGTAAGATATATGGATGACATGGTCATTTTTGGAAGCAACAAAAAGAAACTACGCAAAGACAAAATACTCATTGAGAAATTCTTAGAAAACGAAAGTTTAACAATCAAAGAGAATTGGCAGGTGTTCAATATAGACAAACGTCCGCTCGACTTCGTTGGATATGTATTCAAACGCGACAAGACGTATGTCCGTAAAAGGATTACGGCAAGGATGAGGAAAAAGCATTTAAGATTTGAAAGGCAACCGACAAAACATTTAGCATGCAGCATGATGAGTTATTTAGGTTGGCTTATGCATTCGGATTCTTACATTTTGTATAAGAAGTACTTTAAAAATATAAAACTTATGAAGGAGTTTATCAAACATGAAAATTAGAAAGATTAAACAAGAATCAACTCAAGTACCAGATGATACAGCCATCAGACATCTAAGTGGTACAATTTATGAACTCATCGGGAATGAGAACGTCACGTCAAAACAAAAAGTCATGGTCGGCAAAGAAGTGACAGTGTACGAGTCTGAATTGACACACATCACAACGTCAATCACAAGACGCGACGAGATGATTTCCGCGCTTATTAGATTGAGATACACCCAAGACGCTGAATTTGCACTAATCAACAAAGGCATTCTAAATGCACAAGACCCAGAATATGTTGTATATCGTGCATACGTTGACGTGTGTAAAACACAAGCAAATATATATTTTGAATAGGGCTTCGGCTCTACTCTGCCCTATGGGGTGATGATGTATGGCTATCGCTATATTGGCTTTGATAACAAGGTTGTTGTTACCGATAGTGTTACGAGCAAGGTCTATAAAATCACTCCAGCAATAGCAAGTGGTGTATTATCGTGGACTTTAACGGAGGTATAAACAAATGGATTTAACAATTACGGCTTATGTATTATTGGTTAAGCGTGGTAAATTAACCATTGAACAAGTGCCAGCACAATATCGTGATGAAGTGGCTCAAAAAGTTAGTCAGTAAATTATGGGTGCTTATATCAACACCGACGATGCTTATATCATTCTTGCTCGCTTGGATTATTACAAATGGGTGGGCGTATGCAATGCTCGGTGTTGGTATATGGCTTGATATTACTTGGGCAAAAGCAGTGAGTGGGACGTATCTTGGTATCTTGTGGTTACCTTTTACGCCCGAGAAACTGATAACCGTTCCACTCGCTTTATTTATTCAAAAAGTATTATTTAGGAGGAAAGCAAAAAATGATTGTTGACATTGATTTAAAGGCACTTGAAAATATCAAGGACGGTGATGTCGTCGTTATGCGTGGGCATAAAGCCGTTACTATAAGCAAGGATGAATTATTGAAAGAATTATCAAGCAAGGTGAAAAGCGTTGAATTGGCGGATGCTGAACGGGCAAGACAATATGAAATACTCAACGAAAAAGTTGAGTTTATCAAAGACACATTTAATGAGGTTATCGGTATTTTAGGAGGTGTTGTAAAATGAAATATATGCTTTTAATTATATTTTTATTAACGATTACATTACCAGTGTATGGTGCGGATGCAACAACGGTGGTTGAGGATGCGTGGAATAAATATATTGTCGCTGCCGTTGCAGGTGGTAGTGTTACCGGGCTTGCACAACTTGGATGGTCGTTTATTGGCTCAAAAATTAACAAGAAAAAGCAACAAGTATGGGATAACGCAATCAACCAAGCAAACACGCTTAATGCTAACGCAACAACCGCCTTAATCAAATTCGATGCGTTGGCAAAAGAGGTGGTTGATAAGGTTGATATTACACGTAACGAGATGGTTGCGGTTAAAGGCGAGTTTAAGGTGTTGAGTGATAATGTAACAACGATGCAAGACAAATTTAAAGCAGGTGCTGAGGCGTTAAATGAAAAAATTAAGAACTCTCAAGACGCTTAATTTTCTCTTACCGCCATTACCGTTACTTGCAATTATTATTTATAACTTTAAGGATTATTTTATGGCGGAGGAACAAACGTTTTTACCACAATGGCTAAATTTATCACTTGGTGGTATGATTGCGATTGTTGCTGTTGTGTCGTTAATGCTTGGTAAAACCGATAAAGTTAACCCGTTAACGGTATCGTTTATTATATTTATACTAACCATATTTTTACAATCGCTTTTAGCGGATATACAAATTATTACGTTTGCGATATTTCTTGGGTTGTTGATCCGCAAATGTTTTGAAGGTCCTATTGAACGTGCGACCGAAGTAAACAAATACCGTAAGCAAGCCGAGGCACAAGCGGAGGCAATGAAACCGATTATGAATGGACGAGGATAATAAATGAAGAAATTTGATTTCGCACAATTTTTACAAAAAAATATTGAGAATTTTATCCTTATTATATTATGTACAGTGTATGTGTTGCGTGGTCTTGCTAGTATTGAAGAAAGTGGCAAAACCGCACTTGAAATATTTGCCGATGGTGCGTTAGCGTTTATTGTTGGGTACATTATTAAACGAGTGCTAGATAGAAAAGGTATTTTGCGTGGGTTATCAAGCGATAAATTTATTGCAACGTGCAATGAGTACGGCAATAAAAAAATGGAGATTACACCGATAATCGAAGAACTTGCACCGTTTTGTGATGAACGAAATGCGAACGAATTAAAACAACGACAAATTGAATATTTGACAAAGGAAGCGTTGTCGTATAACAAATTTATTGCTAACGAGTATGATGCAAAAGATAAACGCATTAAAAAGGCAAGACGGTTAAAAAGCACACGTATTACACCAACAATGCTTACCAATGCTTACGACAACACAAGCAACGAGCAAGAATTATTAAGTGCGTCGATTAAAAAATACGAGCGCTCACAAGCGGGTGGTGATTTAACCATTGGATTATTAACTGCGTTTCTGTTCGGCTATTACGCCTTAAAATCAAATGGGCTTGATACAGCAACGGTTATATGGTGTGCGTTACAAGTGGCGATATTTTTAACGAATGGAATGTTCAAATACATGTCATCGTATTTCTTTATTACTGAAACATTGCGTGGTAAAATTAAGCGTGTGATGGACATTATCGATGAGTTCATAAATAAAAAACGGCAATCAGTGAAAACTGACGCCGTTGATAAAATCATTTAAGTTATAAGCAACGAGGGTTTTATGCCCTCGTTTTTTCATTTCTGCAAGAAAATTTAATTGTTCTGGTGTTGGTTTGCGTGGGTGTATTTTGGTTTCGCAAAACATAATCCACCCATAACCGATAACCGTTAAATCCGGGTAACCCTTGGGTAAACCTGTATCAAAATACGTGCCGTCAATTAACCGCACACGTCCGACATTCGCACGTATGCAAATTAAATCGTGCTCACCACACCACGCACGGATTTCATTCATTAAGCGGTGTTCTGGTGTAGCCATTTAAGCAACCATTCTTCAAGCAATAAATTATTTTCTTTACCCGTAAGCACGTTATTTATCGCTTGTCGTGTGCAACCATATTGTCGTGCTATGTCGGATTGTGTTATATTTAATTCTAGCATTTTTGCTTTTATCAATATTCGTTCTTTTCGTGTCATTTGTAAAAACCTCCTTTATTTCGCCTACAATCGATTTTGCTTATTTTAGGTATAAATTAACCGGTAATATATAATAATCGATTGTACGTTAAATTATACGGCTTATTTTTAATTCCTTATACCTTTTAACTTCTTCGTCGTTGCCATACATAATTTTTAATTGTTCAAGCATAATTTCAACGTCTGCCATTTCTTCGGCGATATGTTCATCATTTGCATTGCCACGTAAATCTTTTGTTAATTCTTTTTGTAATTCGCTCAATTCTTCAATTGCAACGATTTTTTGCAACACATAACCATTATTCGCTATGATCCGGTCATATATACTCATCCCAACTCCTCCAAATATTCAACCAAGATTTTAGCAAGTTGTAGGTCAACAAAACATAAATCAACTATATCAGGAGTTATTTTATCATAATAGCCCATTATATATCGTTTATTTACTAAATCTATTGATATTACGCAAGGATATTTTGAATAATGTTTAAATGCTTGTTCATCATAATCTTCAAACTCCCACCCTAACGCTAATAATTTATCGTGTGGAGTAAGTAATGGTGTTGTGCCAGCAGATACTGTTATTGTCGGCTGACAAGCATGGCATAAGTTGGTTAGGGCGGTGGTTGGCTCAAACCATTTCCCACATTTTCTACATTGAACCATTTATAACAATTCCTTTAATTCAGCAATTAGTTCAAACACATATATACCAAGTATTTTGTAATTTTTATATTTATTATCTAAATAATCTCGTGTTTTAACTGTAATGGTTGATGAGAAATGTTCTTCGTTAAAATGTATATATTCTGCTTTCAATTTGCCACCATTTAGCAGTAATAAAACCCTTATCATAATTTCTTTGTTTGTCATTTTTTTACCTCGACCACTTGACCATCTTCACAAGTGACTTTTCCAAAACCAGTCTCAACATTTTCTAAAAGTTCTTTTAATTTTTCTTCTAATTCTTCGTCCGTATAAGTTCCATCTTCTTCAATTATTACTTTTGTTTCTATCGTGTATTTCATTTATTATACCTCACTTTCCAACCTAATTTCATTCATTTTCTTTTCTCATTCTAATTCAATCCAACTTTCACTTAAAATACTTCTTAGTTTTTCACTTAAATAATCAACAATTTTACTTAATTGTTCGTGCTGCAATTCTTTTGAATTACAGCTATAATTAAGACTTTTTATTTGTTCTAACCTTTTCAATCCAATCTCACAAGCAACTAAAACAACAACCAATTCATCTTCTGATAGTTCAATCGTGTATTTCATTTACTTCACCTCCTTAAAACAAAACTTGTTCCATTTTTCGCTTCCACTTTTATAGGTTAACCGCCAAATCTGCCCTTTTGTCATCTGTTTTTTCCTCCCAGTCAATTCGTTGTCCACACCAACCACAAAATTTTCTTTTTCTCGCAATCGGTTCATTACATACACCACACATATATTGATTATGTTCTTCCCTTGCAATTTCTACTCCATTATCATCAAGTTCGATTTCAATATGTTTAATAAATACTTTTGGTTTCTTTGCTGTATCACGCTGGATTAAGATTTCATACTCATTTGTAATGAACCTAAAATCCCGTTCGTATTCTCGCTTGTCTTGAACTGACCATTCTAATCGATCAATTTCACTTTTACTTAACTTAATATTTTCTAACGCTTCTTTTACTGTCATTTTCTTTCCTCCTCCCAATTCTTTTAATTATATTGTTTCGCTATTTCCTTGTCGATGAAGAAATGAATACCTGAAGAGCATTCATTCCAACGTTCTTCATCAAAATCATCAACTTTAACAATTTTTCCAACTTCATAAATAAAACCACTGTCATATCTGGAAAATGTCTTTTGAATTGGTTCGTTATTTTTATCATAAATTGCTAAAACTTTAGCTTCGCTACAACGACATTTTAAGGTTGTTGCATTACTTCTTTTTGCTCTTGTCGGTATTCTTAATTTTGCTAATGTGTTATCAGCACATTTTTTCCAACCAATAAAACTACCATCAGGACATAAATTAGAAATCCCGACGGTGTTTTCATTTATTTTAATATCTTTTAGGTTAGCACCGTATAGGTTAGCACCGCGTAGGTCAGCATCGCGTAGGTCAGCACCGCATAGGTTAGCATCGCGTAGGTCAGCATCGCGTAGGTTAGCACCGCATAGGTCAGCATCGTATAGGTTAGCACCGTTTAGGTTAGCACCGCATAGGTTAGCACCGTTTAGGTTAGCACCGCATAGGTTAGCATCGCATAGGTTAGCACCGCGTAGGTTAGCATCGCATAGGTTAGCACCGTATAGGTTAGCACGTTTTCCGTTGTTATTATTTAAAAGCCATAAGGAATGTTCTTTTAAAATAATTTGTAATTCATCTTTATTCATTTTATTTCCCCCTTTAATTCTTCAATTATTATTTTCAGCATTTAATTGCACCACCAATTCGTGTAACATTTGCATTTCTTTTAAATACAAACCTCTTTGTGTTTTTTGATATAACTCGTAACACTTGTCAATCCTATCTTCCAACGCCGATAACAAACACAATCTTACAAATTCATTTTTTATTTTTAGTTCCATATCTTGCCCTCCTTAATTTGGCTATTAACACATCATTACACGGCAATACCGACAATATATCGTTAATTTCGTCTTGTGTTAAATATACCGGACGACGATCAAATTGTTCGCCTTTAACCAACGCATCCAATTCACCGTTATTCATATTCCATAATTTACTTGTGCTTACATCCGGGTATTGTTCTTGCACCATTTTTACAAGGTCACATTTATATTTTGGGTAAAATCGACAAACATCTAATTCACATACACCATTTATTTCGTGTAAGCAACGATCACAAAGTGATGTCATTTGGATTTACCTCCTGTAATTGAACCTTATAATACAATTTATTCTCATCAATATAACAAAAAAATGCAAAATCGTTAAAAATATATTTGCATTTTTGCCCACAATAATTTACTACAATGGCGTGGATTAAATTATCAGCACCACGTTGCCAATATATACTAATGTTCATTTCGCATTAACACCGGCGTATATACCATGCTTTCGAATGTAATCACAACGGCAATTATAACTGCAAAACGGTTTACGGATGTGTGGCAAGCGATAAATATGCTGTGACATCGTCACCGGAAAACCTTGCCCTCTGTGATATGGACAATCCGGGTTAGCACAATTGCAATAATTAGTAACTAGTGTTTCGACGAAATAATAATTGCTGTGATCAATATTCATACTCAAACACCTGCAAGTCCGAGTATTCATCGTCTAAATAATAATCTCGATAATCTTCTCGATACACATAATGTTTACTGTCAATACTAATTAAATTATCATCACCACACTCCTGACACAAGTAAGTCCCTAATCCGTCGTCATAATAAGCATCACCTGGCTTAATATCACAATTGCACTCATAACATACCTTTACCATAAATGCACCTTTCCGTCACGTATCTTTTTACGCAACTTAATTTCTTTTCTTAACTGCCGATTAGATAATCGTTCCATCCACAAGCACCAACAACCAAGCAATTGTTCAAGTTCAATAAGTAATTTTTTACGCATATTGTCCTCCTTTATTTGATTACGCTTAATTATAACACATATATATTTATCTTGTCAAGCATTATTTTAAAATAATTTAATGTAAACATTTACATTTTTATTATATTTTGCTTTTTCGACTTTGCATTATCATTTTTGCCCAATATACCGGGTTTTTATACCCTCGTTGCTTACCAAGTGTGATTAAATCATTTAATGTTCGTGCCATACCAACTTGCTTTCGTTCAATTTTATGCACCGCTTCTAACTCGGCTTGCTTATCTTGCTCTATCTCTTTACGTGTTTTCCCGTTATCACAACCACAATATGGGCATATACGGTTTGTGCCTTTATACACTTTATAGCACTTGCCACACTCACGCACAATAACATCAGGTGCATTATTACACCGCATTTTAGTCGGTTTATCAAGCGACCACATTTGCTCATCGGTTGGTAGTCCATGGCGGTACACGTTGCCCACAAAATCATATATTACCGCACGCTTACCATCACTAGGGCGTAAACAACGCATCGCTTGCTGGATGTATAATGCTGTGGACATTGTCGGGCGTAATAACATAACGCAGTCGCAATCAGGTACGTCAAACCCCTCACCAATTAAATCAACATTGCTTAATACACGTATTTTGCCTACACGGAAATCATCTACTATTTGCTCGCGTGTATGTGCTGGTGTGTTGCCGTCAAAATGCACGATGTCTGGGATTAAATTTGCGATATTTTCGCTGTACGCTATGGACGGGCAGTAAATTATGGTCTTACGATTTGAATCGATATAACGCGAAATTTCGCCGTATATTTTTGATTTTACGAACAAATTACTGACTTGTTCCATATCATAATCACTGCCTTTTACGGTAAAGTTATAATCAATTATTTTAGGTGCGTAATAATCATAATTACACAAATAACCGTGTTGCATCAGCCACTCGCTCGTAACACCAACCACCAACGTATCAAAAACATTTCCAAGCGGTAATCCGTTAAGGCGTGTGGGTGTTGCGGTTAAGCCAATTATTGGCACGTGCTTATACCGTTCAATTATGCGTTGCCACATGGTTGCCGATGCATGATGAGCTTCGTCAAAAATTATCATCGTTGGCTCGTGATAGCGGTCAGGGTGACGTGATATGGTTTGCACCATTGCAATTAGTATATTGCTATTTTGTAACCCAAACGTTTTAAATGTGTCTTCGGTCTGTTTAATTAACTCACCACGATGCACCAGAAACCACACATACCCATTATGCTTTTTTATATGCTCGCTCGCCATATAAGCGAAGCATACGGTTTTACCACCACCGCACGGTAGCACGACGAGCGGGCGGTTATGTGTATAAAATGCTTGTCGTGTGGCGGTTATTAGGTCGTTTTGATATGGGCGGAGGATCATAATATTCGCATTGGTTGTACAAAATAATAATTTGTCATTTTTTCCCTCCTAAAATAAACTCAACTGACCTTTTGCTTCGGCAATCTGTTTTTCTTCTTCTGCATCATACTCGTATTTATTAAGTGCATAATCAATTCTAGCACTTGCGATATTGCAGTATTCTTCTTCTAAATCAATACCAATGAACTTATAATCAGCATTTCGCTCCCGATTTTCAAACATTACGGCTTTTCCAGTGCTACCACTACCCATAAACGGATCAAGTATCGTTGCTCCTTTTGGGCTTACCAAACGAACCAGGTATTGCATAAGTTCACAAGGCTTAACGCAGGGGTGAGTGTTTCTTTTATAAGTTTTTGTTCCTGCGTATGGATTTTGGTGTAACTTTCCACTTTCATCGATGTATTCTAACCCTAATGAGTGTTCTTTTCTCCCCGTTTGATACATAGGGGATTTTTCTTCAAGCCCTTTTAGTCCTTCATCTCGGTCTTTCTTGCTGGCTTTTGCGGTGTAAAAGAAACGTGATGCTGAGCCACCATCATCATCATGACCTCTTATAGTATTTGTTCCATCTTTTGGCTCTGTTCCATCTATACCCATAAATGGACTTCCTTGTAAACCTCTATAACTTGATTTACTTGGTGCAGTATTCGGAAACAACTCTACTACCTCTTCGCTTCCGTCGTGAATAACGTTTGCTGGGAAACGACCGCCAATTTCTTCTAAATCACCATTGCAACCAAAACTGCAATTTTTACTACCAGAATTAGGAATAATGTTTATTTTTCTTACTCCTCCGATTTCCCCAACTCTGCACTCATCAATGTTTATTCCACCAACACCATATTTCATAATGTTTTCGGCAACGGATGTTCTAAATGGTTTCCTTGCCACGATTATTGGCTCAAAGGCAGGTTTTAGAGCAGTTCCCCAGCCTTGCCACTGTTCACCCTCTTCCGTTTTGGCTTCGTAAGGTGGTAAGTTCTCTCCGTTAGGTTCAAGAGTTCCGTCTGGGTGAAAACGGCTTGCGGTTGCTATTCGGTGGCCTCTATCTGGGCAACCCATTCTCTTGTCAATGTCAAGCCCGATATTGTGCGATTTTGGAAATCCACTTCCATATAGCCACATTATCGTATCTCGTATCTCAAACCCAGCATCTTCAATAGCACAAGCAATACGATGAAATGTTCTACTACCACCAAAAGCCAATAGATAACCACCTGGTTTTAACGCATCATAACATTTCTTCCAAGTTTCAGGTTGAAAAGCAATTCCACTTGAATCCCAACCTTTGCCCATAAAATTAAGTTCATACGGCGGATCAGTTATAACAGAATCAATGCTATTTGGTTTAATAACATCTAATAGGTTAAGCATACTTCCGTTATATATCGTGTAATTGTTTTGGTTAGTAAATAGTTTCATTCTTCTAAATCCTTCTTTATTTCTTCTGGTTCTTCATCTGGCAACCCTTCATCAATTTCATAACACCCGCATTGGCATTAAAATAATGTGCTCATTACCTTTATTCATGTATGCTGGCTTTAACGCATCATCAAGTCTTATCTCAACCGTGCTATCAAATAATTTTAACGCCGTATTAAATTGCTCATAATTAAATCTTATATCAATATCACCCATGGCTGTGCATGGAGTATTAAACCTAAATTCGCTTGTGTCATCATGCAAAATAAATTCGATGTTGTTATCTTTAATTTTTACGTCGATATACTCACATGGCAGAAACGCTAATTTGTCAGGTTTCGTAAATGTGATTATATTAGGATTATTTGTCTTGATAACCTTGTTTATATCAGGTACATCACCCACATATAACCTGCTATATATATTACGATCGCCACGATATACCACATAATTATCCGTGAAAATTAGCGTATAATCGTTTTCTTTTAATTCCTTGATAAATGCAACCGGCACACTCCATAATGGTTTGTGGGCGAAATTATCGCCACATTTATATAATTTGAACGTGTCTGTTGCATACACACCACCAAAATCATCAAACAACACACCCGTTAATAATGGACGTGTATTGCTAGTGCTAACAAAATTACACGCAAATTGTAATACACGGTTATTATATACGTTTTGGTTTTTTATCGCACCTATCTCAATTTTAGGTGCAACCTTATCAATTAGTGCGGTTTTATATTTACCCTCATCAGCAAATATATATAATACGTTACCGTCAATTTTTAAGCGTCTATTTGTTTTTAAGCGTGTAAACATATTATATGATTTTGCGTCAATGCAAAAATCATTTGTTAAATCAAAATCTAATACCGACTCAATAATAATTGTGTCGTCCACTGCTAGTAGTTTTTTTGGTTGTATAAAATAATATTCCATTTAGTTACCTCCTTTACTAAAATGCCCAAATTGGGCTTGTTTTTCGTAATCAAGTTCAAGCATTTTAAGTTCTTTAATGATATTTCCGGGGATACATTCAAACCATAATTTATCTTTTGGTATTAAATTGCCAATGTTGCTATCAATATAAATCGCTAATGGTTCTTTTTTACCTATAGCATAAGATAATTGGACTTCACACCAGTTTAAATTAAATTCTTTTAAATATTCTAATGCAATTTGACGTGCTTTATACGCACCACTAATATCAACTTTACTAGGGTCTTTTCCGTTCATACAACCACCACCTACATTTGCAAATGACTGGTACGCATCAACCACTATTTTTCGTCCTGTTAATCCTGCGTCTCCATCAAACCCACCAATTAAAAACCTACCAGTTGGGTTAATTAGAAATTGTTGTATTACAACGCCATAATTTTTTGCGATATTTTTAGCAATATTTATTATTATTTTATCAGTTTCTGTGCGTTCTAATTCGGTATTTTGATAACAAATTGTAAATGTTTTAATTGTATTTAATTTAAAACTTTTATTGTAAATACCAGTTATTTGTGCTTTGCCATCAGACAAAAACCTTTTATCTTTTTGTCTTAAAATATCATATTCTTTTGCAAATTCTTGTAAAATAACCATTGCTTTTGGTAAATATTGTTCTGTTTCATTACACGCATAACCAAACATCATGCCATTATCGCCTGCTCCACCTATATCAACACCAAGTGCAATGTCATTACTTTGTTGCCCAATGTTGTTTATAATTTCACAATGTTTATTATAACCAACATTTTCTAAAACCGTTTTTACAATTTCATCTACATCTATTTTTGCATTTGTTGTAATTTCACCAGTTACAAATATTTTGCCTTTACCTCCTACACATTCTACACCTACGCGACTATGATTGTCTTGTTTTAAGCAAGCATTTAATATCGCACCGCTTATTTGATCACACACTTTATCAGGGTGACCTCTAAATACTATTTCATTACTATATAATTTCATATTTTAATTGCCTTTCTTTTTGCGAATATTTCATATCTATTGATTATTGTTTGTACATATTTTGGGTCTAATTCCATCATATAACAAATGCGATTAGTTTGTTCACACGCAATTAAAGTCGAACCACTTCCACCAAATAAATCAACAATTATATCATCTGGCTCACTGCTGTTTTCAATTGCATTTATAATAAGAGGTATTGGTTTCATGGTTGGATGTAAATTCGATTTCAATGGTTTATCAAAAAACCACACTGATTTATTATATTTTCCTTTTTTTATATGTTTAACTGATTTATTCCAACCATAACATATTGGTTCGTGTTGGTAGTCATAATCAAGTCGTCCCATTGAAAATGTTGGACTATTTTTTACCCATATCAATTCGTGTTTAACTTGCCAACTTGAACTCATCATCATCATCATCATCATCATGTGCGCTCCACCTTGAGGCATTGTAACGTAAATCCCACAACAATCCTTAGCAATTGCTTTCATATTTTTAAATGCTGGTTGCCATAGTAATTTACCAATTTCTTCATCTGTCATTCCGCTATCACCGATTATATCTTCAGTAATAGAATTGGATTTTTGGCCTGTAACATCTTTTATGGATTTGTTTTTACTTCCAATCGCAACATTATATGGTGGATCAGCAAAAATCATATCTGCTTTATTATTATTCATCAATTTAATAACATCAGACAAATTTGTAGCATTTCCACACATTAAATAATGACGGCCGAGTTTATAAATTTCACCATATTTTATTGTTGTATTTTCGGCAAAATTAAAATCTTCTTCTTTATATAAATCAAATAAATTATTTTGTTCCATAATATATCTCATCAAATAATGTAGGTGTATAATCACCTTTTCCATTCCAATAAATATTTTCTTGTTTTTTTTGTCTACCATTACTATTTAATAATTGTATTTTTAATTCAAAATTGAGTGGTTGTATGTCTTTTGGTGCTTGATAAGACGAAACATAAACCGAATAAGGACAAGTTCTAAACCATTGCCAAAAAGCATTATAATTAAACCCTTTGCCTACTTGATATTGTGCGGTGGCTTTATATGGTGGATCACAATAAATAATTGCATTTTTTAATATGTCTACAGGAAGCAACTTATATAATTCTAACCAATCCATATTATATAACTCAAGTCGCTGGAGTCGCTCGAGTTGCTGGAGTCGTTCGAGTTGCTGGAGTCGCTGGAGTCGCTCGAGTTGCTGGAGTCGTTCGAGTTGCTGGAGTCGCTCGAGTTGCTGGAGTCGCTGGAGTCGCTCGAGTTGCTGGAGTCGCTCGAGTTGCTGGAGTCGCTCGAGTTGCTGGAGTCGCTCGAGTTGCTGGAGTCGCTCGAGTTGCTCGAGTCGCTGGAGACGCTCAAGTCGCTGGAGTTGCTCGAGTTGCTCGAGTCGCTGGAGACGCTCAAGTCGCTGGAGTTGCTGTTTTGATTTAACATAATTTTTGTACTCTTGCATAAATAATATACGTTTATAATTATTTGTTTTATAATCCATCGTTCGAACTTTATTACTTGCTATAAAACCATAATCAATTAGTGACCAATCATCAAATACTAACGCTTGATGTAATGCTTTTTTACCATCTTCGATATCTCGACCAAATAAATATGCTTTTTGCGAATTGCCAAATGAATATATCGTTAAAACAAACCCAACATACCAATTTGGATATTTATGTGGATTATCACGCACATCATTAAATAATTGTCTATCGACAAAATCATACCATACTTTTTTTATGTTAATTGCTTTATTAAATATAATTTCATGAAATAAATCTATATTATATTTGTTTAAATCATTAGCAATTACATTAAATTTAGTCTTTTCTACAGCATAATGGCTTACACATAATCCACCACAAAATAAATCAATAAAATACTTTTTTTTATGTTCTCGATCAAATATATATTGAATTAAATTCAATATTTTTTCTTTACTGCCCATATATGGCATACCATAATGCTTATACATCTTCCCACCTCTTACTTGCCATCGGTTGGTTGTCTTTTAATTGTAACCCGATATAATATATCGCACCACCAAACCGTCTTTTTTCAAATTTCTTGCTCATATTTCTCCCAAATAACGTATTACTCAACTGAAACTCACGGTTGATCGCAATGTAATTGCAAAACGCATTAAATAAATCCATTGCCTTGCTCCTATACCCAGCACCCAATTCGCAACACTCATCAATCCAACGTTGCACTAAATCCATCTCACTACGATATTGCTTAATGCTTTCATCAATTAACTGTGGGTTGTTAATACCCTCTTTTTGCCACATAATACAACCTTGTACTAGCCAATTTAGTATTTGCGGGTACTCTTTTTGCATTTTGCTCATTAAATCTTTGTCTTGTTTATTATCAGGTATCGTTACATCAAAGGGTATAATTTTAATACGTCGCCAAATACCCGTATCAGTACCACGTATAATTGGGCGATAATTGGTCATCATAAACATTTTAAATATTGGTGTAAACTCAAACTCATTACCGTATAAAAACCGTGCTACAATTTGTTCGATCCCCGATGTCATGGTTTTAATCAGTCCCTCGTTTAATTTATCGCCCGGTTTGGTTTCGCCCATTACGACATTACGCACACCATTTAATCGAGCGATTTCACCTAAATTGCCGTTTTGGTTTTTACGTTCCAATAACACATCAACGTTGCTTGTCTTGCTATAACTTCCGCTTACCTCGTATAACACCTCAGTCAATATCGACTTGCCGTTCGCACCATCACCAAGCAAAATAAACATACATTGTTCCCGGGTGCTACCGCTTAACGCATAACCCATAATTTTTTGAATGTAATGTATTAAATCATTATTACCAGCAAATATCTCATCTAAAAACTTAAGCCATGTTTTTGGTTGTGCTGTGTCAACCTCGTACGGTGCATATTTACTACACATAAACGTTTTATCGTGTGGTGTTATATTGCCCGTGCGTAAATCAACCATACCACTTGCGCAGTTAAATATAAATGGGTTTTTATCAAAGTCGTTGTTGGTAACCGGCACACCACTTATATGCTCGGCTTCTTTTAAAAATGCAATTTTACCACTACTAGATAACGCACGTTTGATGTTATTCATCAGCGCTTTTTTCTCGTTGGTGTCCGCCATCAATAATACCTGTTGCTTCATTTCCTCAATAACTAATTCAGCGTAATTTTTGATATTATTATACACGTCCATTTGCCAATACTTTCCGTTCCAAATCATCCACTTTTGGTTATCTACATTATAACGTATTACCTCACCAAACCGCTCAACAAACCTGTGGGCGTTGCCTGTATCGTTTAAATCGTAATTGCTATCAGCAACAACGGGTACGGGCTTTAACGCCATTTTTATCGTCTGTAATCGGTAATCATCACGCACAAGCCATTTTTGTTTATGCTCGGCATCCTTACTCGCAAAATATGGCGATGCAATAAACGCACTATTAACCATGCTCTCGTTATTATCCAAATAATATGCCAACTTACTACATAACGCTAAATCTAACTCGCTCTCATTAGCACCAGAACCAGGTGCTTGTGCGTTGTATAACTCATATAATTTTTTATCTTTGGTTAATGCTATATCTAATTTATTCTCACGTGACATATATTTATTAAGTACGTACGTCATATCAACATACCGCACATCGCTTGGGTATAACACGTTACCCGTAATTGTTACAAATTTATTTGTGTTCTCACTTATATATATCTCAAGCCCGTTGTTGCGGTTATTTATATAATACATATTTTTATCAATAACCGTATCTGTCCTAAATATAATCCGTATGCCTTTACCACTTGGCGATATCTCGGTGTATGATTGACAATAATCAATAATATCCTCAGCCATGGGTGTGAGTTTACCATCGGCATCTCGGCAATTGTCAATATCAACTGCCGAGAAACCGTTAAATATACCCAAACCTAACCCACCAAGCAATTTACCATGCTCGTCAAAATTATAATAATTGGCGAGTCGTTTTAGTACATCAATAAATGGGTGAAATGTTGTTCTATCGTTGCTCCTCGCCATTTTACCGGTTATGGCATCAATAGGGATTTTTCCCTTATCGGTTAACCTCCAACAACACCACAACCCATTATCTTTTAACGTTTGCGGTATGTTGTCCCAAATCATACCCTAAAACGGCAAATCCTTATCCGGTTCAATAATTACAGGTGCTGGTGCAGGTGGTAATTTTTTTAGTGTAGGCAATTTAATTTTTCCATCACGTAACGCCTCAATACTACGAGTGTCTTGTGGCTTAACATTAACCCTTAACTCACCTTCCCACTCATATTCTTCCTCACCAAATACCACAACAACTAACCTGTTGATCAGTGAGTTCTCATCCCAATTCCAAGTGTAACCCGGATTACTCTTTTCTACCGCTACAATAAACGCTTTGAAAAATACCATGGCTTTCTCTTTATATGAGCGATATATACGCCCACGCCAATTACCACCAAATTGCTTGAATAAATCACTGTAATAATTTTTATACTCGCCCTCGGCGATATCAAAATTGATTTCTAAATACTCACGATCAGGATGGTCAATTACACCGGTAATGCGACAAATATACGCACCGGGGATAATGTTTTTTACGCTTTCTTGCACGTCATCTAAATTAAATTTCTTCATTCTTTATTACCTCCTATATTATAATACGAACGAATTTTATCATCTACAATTTTTAAATCATTATCAATATACTCGTCGGCGAACATCCCTATCGGCGATTTAACCACATCCAACCCGTCTGTGCGAGTTTTAAATTGATATTTCCCGTCATTATATAATGCACGTAGTACAACCGTGAACATACCCTCGATGCACACTTTGTCATCAAGCATTTTGCCAATGGTTTTTGGTTTAACATCACCATAATCATTTTTATCCTCGTGCATCATTATATACACGATTTTTTCTTCTGGCAACGTCCCAATAAATTGGATCAAATCCCAAAAATTATCACCAATGCTATTATACAGGTCGAACACGTTACCACCCTTGCTGTGTCCTCGCATGAACTGATTTGTCATCAGATACCCAGCGTCGTCAATAACAATCCGTGACGTCTGTGCTCCCAACAATACCGATTTTACCTTTGCATAATCGTCCGTCTTAACCCACTTCACGTCACCCTTAAATGGTAACGGCTTGCCCAGCACGTTTATCACACCAACGTCACTCAGATTTCGCAGTGACGTCGATTTACCACTGCCCGATTTCCCAATTACTAATACCGCTTGTCCCATTATAACCTCTCTCTCTTCGCTTTGCATACCGATGCAACCGGACACCACCGTTCGCACCGCTTATCAACACCCACCCGGTATACCACATGATAACCTTTAGGTGCTACCGTGTCGCTCGCACACTGGCGTGTCGCTCGCACGTTACCGTCCTTATATAACCACCATGTGTCGCCATCATTCCAGCGTTCGCTCGGTGTGCATGGCTCGGTATTGCTTAACCACGTTTTAATATACGCCTCAATATACGCCATGTCATCCGCCATGACTTTGTACTCCCACGTCCATACAGGCGGTCCGTCGTGATGATATGACCAGTCACGCAATATCGCATGAAATCGCAACCTGTCAACGTACTCCGGTCGTAGCAACCATGCGTACATTAACCCTTGCAACCGCCACTCATCCGTCCCCGTATGCCGTGTCGTCGTTACCTTATAATCCTCAATCGTGTACGTGTCCGGGTTGTATAGGTCTATTACCCCAACCAACGTGTCCTCACCAACCACTCGCTCGATTTTGCGTTCAGCAAACCCCTCGCTCGTGTGCTCCTCCAATACCTTATGCACCGCCGTCCCAAGTATCATTAGCACTTGATCGCTCACATCACCATCCAATAACCGTGGGTTAGCACGCATTAAATTAACCATCCACCTCGGCTTTAATAACTCCGTTACGCTATACCTGTGTGGCATTGGTGTGCGTGGTGCGTTGCATAAATTAACAAACCCACTTGGTAAATTATAACGATTTGTCATTTACCATCGCCCGTAATGTTGCAGTATCGGTTTTTAAATATTTTGCCAATAACCGCAACACTTTTGCTCCTGGCATCGCTCCATTCTCAATTTGCGATAAGCGTACCGGTGTTATTTTTACCTTGCTCGCAAATTCTACCTGCGTCAATGCCAAATCCTTTCTCGTATTTCGTACATATTCGCCTAATGTCATTATGTACCACCTCCTTACACCTCAGTATTATACCATATAGTTATATAATTGTAAACATATATTTTATATAATTTATTTAACTCTTATTTAAAAGTTAAGCAAACATTTATATCTAGTTTATATATAGTTTAAAAAATACAGGGTTTGCAGGGTTTTATTGTTTTTTCTACCTTTTACGCGTGAGAAAAATATATATAAAAAAAGATATGAAAAACGCCCAAAACCCTGCAAACCCTGCAAGTTGTAGTTTTTCACGTATAATCGTTTTTATTCGAGGGTCGCAATATTTACTCGAGCAAATGGTGAAAATCGATTGTAGCGCAAAATACGGGCGTTTTTAGGCGTTTATTTTTTGTGTTTGCATTTGTATTATTTGTGTGGTATAATGTAGTAAATCGTAGACATATAAAAGTACGGGAGGTTTTTATGCGTGATATTGGCAAGCATCCAGGTGGGCGACCTTTTACACCAATCGATAAAGAGCAGTTTGAGAAATTGTGTGCTTTACAATGTACCGCTGTAGAAATAGCCAATTTCTTCCACTGCTCACATGACACCATAACTAATTTTTGCAAGGAACAATATGGTGGAAAAACATTTGCCGAGGCGTTTGCTGAATTGCGTTCGCCCGGTTTAACCTCATTACGCCGTAACCAATTTGCCATGGCTGAGAAAAATGTTGCTATGGCAATTTGGCTTGGTAAACAATATCTAGGGCAAAAGGATAATATCGGTGTATCGGGCAATTTAACAGTTGAGGATGATCCATTAACCAAGGCGATTAAAGATGGCATTTAGCGATAAGCAAAAACAAATATTCAAGTTTGGGTTTACCAAATATGATGCCATTATAGCCGATGGTGCGATACGTTCGGGTAAAACATCCGCCATGATGATAGCGTTTGTTTTATGGGCGATGGACAAGTTTAATGGCATGAATTTCGGTATATGCTCAAAAACCGTTCATTCTTGCGAGCGTAATATCATAAAGGTATTATTAGGAGTTGTGTATTTACAGACGCATTTCACGTTGCATTATACGAGCACTGAAGGATTATTAACCATATCTCGTGGCAATAAAATAAATTATTTTTACGTGTTCGGTGGTAAGGACGAGGCGTCGTATATGATGATCCAAGGCATTACGCTCGCTGGCATATTGCTAGATGAGGTCGTGCTTATGCCCAAATCGTTCGTCGATATGGCACTCGGGCGTTGCTCAGTAACCGGTAGCAAGTTTTGGTTTAGTTGCAATCCTGCATCACCTAACCACTGGTTTTATAACGAGTGGATCAAGCAAGCACAAAGCAAAAATGCGTTATATTTGCATTTTACAATGGACGATAACCCGTCACTTGCACCTGTTATTAAGCAACGATATGAGATGATGTATGAGGGCGTTTTTTATGAGCGATATATACGTGGGCTATGGGTTAAGGCGGAGGGTGTTATTTATCGTAAATTTGCCGATAAACCCGAATTATTTACCCTTGACACCATACCAAATGATATTGTACTCATATCGTGTGGTATTGATTTTGGGGGTAATAAATCGGCAACCACATTCGTGTGCGTTGGTATAACTACTCGTATGCGTAATGTCATTGTGCTTGAAGCCGAACGGCACGAGGAGGAGTTATCGCCAAATGAGTTGGATGACAAATTTGTTGCATTTGCCGAGATGGTTTATGTCAATTACGACCGTGCATTTAAGTGCCGTGCGGATAATGCCGAGCCGGTATTGATACGTGGGCTTAAAAATGCA
>Ga0208694_1001124_pt1 | contig 34613 bp, 30 predicted proteins | sample AD_UKC078_MetaG_FD_184442 | JGI IMG/M metagenome (GOLD analysis project Ga0208694, IMG submission 184442) | Active sludge microbial communities of municipal wastewater-treating anaerobic digesters from USA - AD_UKC078_MetaG (SPAdes) (version 2) | ecosystem: Engineered > Bioreactor > Anaerobic >...
ATACAGTAGCTTTGGGAATGGCCAAGTGAATTTTAGCGCCTTCAACTGCGCTAATTGACTGCACACTGCGCTCTAACTCACCTTCCAATGCGCGCTGAAAATTAACCTGCTCGACAAATTGCGAAACCCCAAATTTTTGGTTTTCCAGCAATTCAAAACCTGCGTTGCCGCCTTTAGGTAAGCCATCTGCCGCCAGTTTTAACCTTGCTTCGTGTACTTGAGCAGCGGGTACTAAAATCGCTGAACCACCATCAGAAAATTTATACGGCACATTCATTTTTTCAAGCGCCGCCACAATGGTGCCGCCGTCTTTATCTGAAAAATTGGAATATAAAACACGGTAATCTGGTTGCTGGCTCCACAACCAAAACACCACCATCACGGCAACTACGGCCGCAATGCCTGCAACCAGCATCAGCTTATTGCCCAATTGTGGCATGCCGCCCATGCCCATGGCGGTTTCGTTTGTTAGGGTGGCGTTCGAGGCTGCCATCATCAATCTCCAATTTCGTACACAATCAGTTCAACTAACAATGCCATACGGAGCGTTTTCACTCTCCTTTGGCGGATTAGTGACTATTATGCGCAACTACTGCAAATTCAATTTTTAGAATAGAGCGGTTTTATTGAGCTTATTTGCGCCGCTTAGTCATGTGCGTGCATGTTAAATTGTTCACCGTGATACAACCTTGAGTTAAATGCGCCTAGAACACACGCATAGGAAGTATTGAAATTTTTGAATGGAATGGAGTACAAGCCCGATGAAAACAAGCGGAATCGACGCTGGCCGAATTGAATCGATGCTGGCACAACTCAAAGCTGCGGCGCAGCGTCCACAGGCCGAGGCTTTAACTGCACTCAATGTTGCTGGTACAAAATCTACCGGTAATACATCAAAAGTTGATTTTTCAAATGCCCTAAAAGCTTCATTAGATCAAGTTAACCAAGTACAGAAAAATGCCGAGCAATTAGGCAAAAACTTTGCCATGGGTGACGATAGCGTCAGTTTGTCCGACGTTATGATTGCCAACCAAAAAGCCAACATTTCGTTTCAGGCCACCATTCAAGTGAGAAATAAACTGGTTTCGGCGTATCATGACATCATGAATATGCAGGTTTAAAAGCTTTTAAAAAAACAACTTACTTTCTGTAATATTTCCCTCGAGAAAAATTTTATGCTCTATGAGCCTTTATTTACAAGGCTTCCAGAGCATCAAAAAGGTTTGCACAAAAAATCACTGTGATTTTTAGATTTTTTCCTCAAATTTTCCGGCTTGTTCCGATTGCGATTTTTCTGCTTCCAGCCGATAAATCCAAGCTAAAATTTCGGCAATCGCCATATACAATTCTGGCGGAATATGCGCATCTAAATCCACCTGCATGAGTAAATTCACCAAGTCTTTGGATTCATGCACAAACACTTTGTGTTCTTTTGCCAAGGCAATAATCTGTTCGGCCACTGCCCCGCGCCCTTTTGCCACCACTTTTGGTGCGTAATCATTTGCACCATAGGCAAGTGCAATGGCTTGCTGTTGATGTAGCGGCTGCGCGAGGTTATTCATATTGGCCTACCGTCAGCGCTTCAAGTGCCTGGCCTTGATTAAGCATGGATGCAAAAAGTTGCTGGCGCGCATTTTTAAAGGTTGCGAGCGTTTGTGGGCTTTCTGCAAACATATGAATGCTAACGCGGCCATCTGCCACGCCAATTCGTGCGGATACTTTGCCCAAATGTGGCAAATGCATGGTGATTTCACTGCTGACAGGCCTCGTTTGTTGCGCTTCATCTTGGCCTGATTGCTCTGCATGTTCGCGCGGCTCGTCAAACGTCACATCCCAATCCATGGTCTGATTTTGCCAAATCTCGCCATGCCATGAAAGACGCTGATGCTCTAGCGCGGCCAGTTGCTGTGCGGGCAGCGTGTTGAGCGTTGCATTGGGGGGTTGATTTGCCACGTTTTGCAATTCAACTCGCATGCTCTCAATGCTACGTTTACCTGCCACCACTTCTGCAAGGTGCGCTTCTAAAAATAGTCCGCTGTGTTGCAACGCATTTTTTAAATCCACATGCAGTTGCGCTGGATGTTGCGGTTGCTGCGTCACCACACCATTGGCCTGATAACGTATGGAAGCACCTTCTTCTTCGGCCTGTTTTATAATGCTGCCCAATAAAAATCCTGCTTGGCTGATGGCAGCAGTGGCTGCGCTGTTGGATTTATCGGCTGATAATAAATAGAAGGTCGGCACTGGCTGCGCCTGCATAAACCGCAGTGAAAGCGTTTGTCCTTTATCAACTTGGCTGCCAAGGTCCATTTTTAGCAACTGGCCTTCTATTTCAACCAACTGTTTTCCATCGGTGGTTTTTGCTGCCACTGTGGCTAAATATTCTTGACCGACTAAAAATTGATTAGCGCGGCTTAACAACGCCTGCGTTGGGTCACCAATCTTTTCAACCGCAATAATCGGCAACACCCTAGGTACGGGTAACACGCCTGCAATATCGGCTGGTTTAAACATTTAAGTGACGCTCAAAGCCATTGATTGGTGACGGTGGGTTAATGCTGGTAAGCCTGCGAGAGCTTTTGTTCCATTTGGTTGCTGTGCATCATCGCATTCAGTTTGGCCATCCAGGGCGAGACGATATTACGGATTTCGCGGTCATTGGCGAGTATACTTTTTACGCTGATGAGTTTGCGCGCAAGCTCTTCTTCAGTGAGCGAACTGGCAGTCTCCATGACTTTTATCATTTGCACCATTTGCGCGCAATGACTTTCCATTTCAGCCAGCGCATCCCACTCTTGCTGCTTTGCTGCATCTAACATGCGATGCATGATGCCAGCCACTGATTCGTAAAGCACGACGGTATTTTGTTGTTCCATTCTCACGATACTCGCTTAAATTAAATGGTTTGAGAATAAGCCAATGGCACGCCATTGCCCACTTGTTGGGTTTTTTCAATGGCTTCCCACGCGCCTTTAAGGTCTGCCAGCAACTGAATTACTTCGGTAATGATTTGAGGCTCGTTACGGATATTGGCAATGGTTAAGCGGTTGCTCATATAAATATACAGCGCATCTAAATTAGTGGCAATTTCGCCACCTTCTTTTTTATTCAAGCTCAACCGTAAACCACTTTCAATAATCATAATCGCCTTTGCAATCATGTCACTTTTCTTTTGAATTTCCTGATGTTGCATATGCACAATTGCCCCGCGGCAGGCACTGATTGCGCCGTCATAGAGCATGATGATGAGTTTATTTGGGCTAGCAGCCAGCACGCCTGTTTCTAAGCCCATATTGGCGTACATATTCGCGCCTTGTCTTGTTTGTCCGAACATCATCTATACCTTTCGTTATTGTGATTTACTATTAGCACTAAATGCCTGAATTTGTTGTGTAAGGAATGTACTGGTGGCCTGCATACTCGACATAAGGGAATCCAGCTTAGTAAATTGCGCGCGATAGCGTGCCTCAACTGCGGCCAGCCTTACATTGAGTGCGTCCGTTTGTTTATTTAGTCTGGTGATTGAACTCTTAAGCCCATCTGTTCTTGCTGCTAAGATACCATCATCGCTCAGCAGTTTTGAGATGATGTTATCAAGCTCTGCAGCATAGCCTCGCGTAAACGTTACAGTCCCTCTTGCCCCCAATGCACCGCCAGATACTTTAAGGCTAAGTCCCTCACTTGCGTCCCCCACTGCACCAACAAGCTTTGAACCAAAACCATTTGCAGCTACGCCATTAATCGTTCCACTTACACTCACTGTTTCACTAGCAAGCTGTGTCACATTCACTGCATATGTTCCCACCTGCGTTTTATTGCTGCTACCAACATAACTCACCAAAGAATCAGTTGCTTTAGCAGATGATGTAAATAGAGAAGCCAATTCATTAAAATGTGTATCAATCGCAGCAGTTAACTTAGTATCGTCGATTGCCAGCTTACCGGTGCGTTGAAATGAAACTCCAATCTGATTCAATGAGTCAATTGAATTACCTGTTGGAATCGCTTTTGTAAACACAGCCTTAACTTGGTTGATGACTGTACGCACCGTTGAATCACCCAATAATGCACCAGAAGATTTTCCTGATTCATCATATTTAGTCAGGGCACGTAAAGTGTCATCAAGCTTATTAAAAGCATCGACAAAACCTTTAACTGAATCTTTTATTTTCGCTTTATCAGTCGAAATACCTAGACCTACACTTGTGCTACTAACACTAAGCAAGTTCAAGGTAACGCCTTCAATTGCGTCAGTAATCAGGTTACTTGGTTTAGAGATGCTAATTCCGTCAATTTCAAGTAGTGCATTTTTAGCTGCCTGCATTTGTGCCATATTTTTACCGCTACCAGCACTCGCAAGCGGATCAAAGGCAAGCTGTGATAAGCCTGAAGAATCCAATGAATTACCATCATCATCTGCCACTGTAATTTTTAAACTATTTGCTTCACCTGTATCTTTTGAAGTAATCACAAGGCGATTAGAAGTGCCGTCATTCACAATTGTGGCACTGACGCTGCCGTTAGCTGCGTTAATTGCATCTCGTACACCAGATAACGTGTTGTTAGAACTGTTGATTTGGATTGTGATATCAGATTTTGCACTATTGGCTGTAAAACTTGCTGGTACAGCGGGAGAGACCGTTGCAGGCTTAAACGTTCCGAAGGATATTGTCAAAGTGCCAGCACCCACTACATCAGTCGTATTTGGCAAGCCAGTCATTGTCAACTTTTGAGAAGTCGCTAACTGATTTACAGTTACACCATAATCCCCATTGGTTGCACTACCATTGGCCGTCGCGGTAAAAACTTTCGCGTCACCCGATGTTACCGTTTGCGCATTAAATTTAGCAGGATTTGCTAAAGTGGAGATAACATTTTGAAAAGTAGACAACGCGCTCTTCATGTTGCCAAAAGCAGAAACTTTTGATTCAAATGCACTTTTTTGCTTGGCAACCGCAACCAGTGGTTTTTGTTCTGCAGCCATCAAACTTGATACGATGCCATTGACATCAAGGCCAGAACCAATCCCTGCAGATGAAATTGCCATGTCAAAACTCCTCTATAAAATGCAAGCTAGCACTTGCATACGTATACTTACTTAACGACATCTGTTTGAAAAACTTTAATCAAAATTCCGAGCATACTAAGCCGTTTGCCGAATCATCAACCCTTGTAATTTGTCCAATGTTTTGGAAATGGCCATCACCTCTTCATTTGGAATTTGCCGTAATACTTTTTGCGTTGCCGTATCTATCACCTTCACAATGGTACGATTGGTTTCTTGATCGATCGAAAACTCAATCGACTGCAATGCCGGGGCGACATGGTCATTGAGCATTTTCACGGCTTTTGATAAAGCAACCTCATCAATCAAAGGTGCTGGCGCTGTTACCTCAACCGCTTTTACCTTAACTTTTGCCTCACCTGAAAACAACAAAGGGCCACTCACTTTGACAGGCGATGCGGCCGCAACTCTTACTTTGTCATAAACATCTAACGTCGTATTTAACATGATGTTCTCCTTCTGCAAAAAATCCACAGGGTGAATCACCCTGTGGTTTTCAATTACATTTTAACTAACTGATTCATTAACCTCTTAACAGTGCTAACACACCGTTAGGTAATGAGTTTGCTTGTGCTAACATCGCTGTACCTGCTTGTTGCAAGATTTGGCCACGTGTTAAGTTGGCAGATTCAGCAGCAAAGTCAGCATCTACGATACGTGATTTAGATGCTGAAAGGTTCTCAACAGAAGTTTGTAAGTTACTTACAACTGATGTGAAACGATTTTGTACAGCACCTAAATCAGCACGTGCAGTATTGACTTGTTTTAAAGCAGCATCAATGTGTGTGATAGCAGATTGTGCACCAGAGTATGAAGAAATATCTAAGCCATTAATGCCTGTAGTCGCCACAGCTGCAGTTGCACCGTTAGCAAAACCAGCCACTGTCGCAGAGTTAGTTGTACCTGCTACAGTAATTGCACCAGCTGTACTACGTAGGCTGATTTGACCAGTCGCGTTATCGTATGAAGCGCCTACGTTGGTTTGGCCAGATACTTGGTTAATCGCATTCACCAATTGGCCAGCACGTTCTGCAGCACTTCCAGCCGCACTCACTGCACCGATATCAACACCGTTAATAGTTACGCCACCTGCAGCTATCGCTGTCGCAAAACCAGTTAAACCAGATGCTGCAGCTGAAGTGGTTGCAGTGCTTACAGTGCCGCCCAAGGCAGCCAAGTTTGCATCAGTAATTGATGACACAGAGATCGTTTCAGCTGCATTTGCACCTACTTGGAAATTAGCACCTGAGAAGCTACCATCTAACAACTTAGTACCGTTGAAAGTTGTTTGATTAGCAACACGTTCGATTTCAGCTTTAATTTGTGTTACCTCAGCATTCAACGCATCACGGTCTACTTGTGTATTAGTTGAATTTGAAGCTTGTACAGACAACTCACGGATACGTTGCAAGTTATCACCAATCGCGCCCAAAGCACCTTCGGCTGTTTGTGCTAATGAAATACCATCGTTAGCGTTACGGATTGCCACGTTTTGACCACGAATTTGTGAATCCATACGACTAGCAATTGACAGGCCTGCTGCATCATCTTTTGCACTGTTGACACGTAAACCTGATGACAAACGTTGAATAGATGTGTTTAAGCTTGATTGTGAAGCACTTAAGTTACGTTGTGTGTTAAGTGAAGCTACATTGGTGTTAATTACTGATGCCATGATAAATCTCCTAAAAATATAATAAAGTTTAATGTCACTTTGACTGCTTTCGCTTTGCAACTTATTCAATTGCTTGGCAGTTAAAACTATTATCGGTAAGCGTTTTAAAAACTTTAGGCTTATCTTTAACTATTTGTTTTGATTTGCCTTTTTTAAAAATCGCGAACTTTATTTTTTAACGCCTAATAAAGCAGCCCGATGAATCTATTTCGGTTATGACGATTAAAACTTTAGAATTATTTTTGCATTCTCCTTAATTGATGCTTTGTTGTTAGCTTCAACACTAGTTTTATTTATTTGCAAACCCCTGATATTGATTGCCTTTGCAGGCGATTTGAATAGCAACATCATAGCCAATAATTTTTTTTAACAAGGGGACAATACAAGGCAAAAAATGCCTTAAATCAAGCAATGAAAACGGCGGTTAAAGTTGGATAAAGTGTGAGCGTTAGTGTTGAGTAACAAGCGCTGAAATCAAAAAAAATCCGTGGGAGAAAAAGTGATTTTATGATGTGAACCGAAGGTGTGAATCGCACGATAAAATTTTTATGCTCTGTGAGCCTTTATTTATAAGGCTCGCAGAGCATCGAAAAAGGTTGTAGCGATTTTTTGATGAATTTTATATAAAACGGTATCCATGTAGGAGCGGTCCGCGACCGCGAATAACGGCTATTCACCATTCATATCGCGGTCACGGACCGCTCCTACATAAAATCAGGCATCTAGGTTATTTTTAATCACATAATGCGTAATGTCTGCATTATGGCGCAGCTGCATTTTTTCTAGCAAACGCGTGCGGTACATGCTGACAGTTTTTACTGAAAGCGAGAGTTTATCGGCAATTTCACTCACGGATAGCCCTGATGCAATCATCATTAAGGTTTGAAATTCACGGTCAGAGAGTAGTTCGTGTGCGGGTTTTGGGGTTTCGGTTTCAACGTGTGTGGCTAAAATTTCAGCGACTTCAGGGGTAATATATTTTTTTCCTTTGGCCACCACGCGAATGGCGTTTTCTAGTTCGTTTGAGGCACTTTGCTTGCATAAATAGCCTGAAGCGCCACATTTGAGGGCTCGCACCGCATACTGCTCTTCTTTGTACATGGAAAGCATCAAAACCGCCGTGTGCGGGTTATCTTTTTTAATGTATTTAAGCGCTTCTATGCCGCTACGGTCCGGCAGGGCAATATCCAGCAACAACACATCCGGGTTGAGTTGCGTGGTGAGCTTCATGGCTTCATGCGCGGTTTGTGCCTCGCCGATGACTTCAATATCATCGGTGGCCGTTAATATCTGCTTGAGCCCGGCGCGCAAAATGGCATGGTCGTCCGCTATCATCACCCTGATTTTATTGTTATTTTTCATACTTACCTTCTATGACTTCATACAACAGCGCGATACTACACCCACTTAGCCGAGGGGCAAATTGACCTTAATCAAGGTTCCCCTAGGTTTTGCTTTTGTAATGCTTATTGTGCCATGCTGCATTTCAATACGTTCTTGCATGCCATGCAGACCAAATGAGTTGGCTTTATGTTTATCTTTAGGCTTAATGCCCACACCGTTATCACGAATGGATAGTTCAACATGGCAATTTTCTCTAATTAACCGCACCTCAACCAGTGTGGCATGTGCATGCTTGGCGATATTTGAGAGCGCTTCCTGGCAAATACGGAATAATGTCATGGATTGCTCAGAAGTGGTTTTGATGTCGGGCTGGTTATAATGGAACTGGCAGTCAATCCCTAATTGCTTTTTAAATTCTTCAACCTGCCAGTCAATCGCATCCACAATGCCTAAATCAAGTACAGTGGGCCGCAGATTGCGCGAAATTCGGTGAATGGCATCAAACGTGCTGTCGGTGATGGTTTCTAAGCCCAGTGCATTTTTCTTCAATTCGGCTTGGTGCGGTTCAAGTTTACTGCGAACATTAGACAAGCCCAGCTTAATCACCGTCAAGTTTCCACCCAGATCATCGTGAATTTCACGGGCTATCTTGGCGCGCTCTTCTTCTTTAATGGTTTCTAAGTGAGCGGTTAATTCTGCAAGTTTACGGCGCGATGCTTCAATTTCAATTTTTTCTTTTTTACTTTGCGTGATATTCATCATCACACCGCCCCATGTGACTTTGCCGTTCATCAGCACACGTGGGGTGGCACGCAGGTTAATCCATTTGGTGTCTTGCCAGCCATCAATCCACACGCGGCCTTCCCAGTTGGCTGAAGTGAGGCTTTCAACTGATTTTTGCAGGCGCTTATATAACAAAGTGCGCTCACGCGCATTCATCATTTCTAAAAACTGCTTGGGATTTTGCATCAACTCTTCTGGCGTTCTGCCTAATAACGCCTCGCAGCCATCGCTTAAATAATCAAACACAAATTGATTTTTATCATCTAAGTGAAATTGAATGACCAACCCAGGAAAGTTGGATAGTGCGATTTGAAGACTTAATTCCTGTTGGTTCATTGCTGAAAACTACTAACGGCAAAGAAAGGTATAACTAGAGGTAACACTGGTTGGTAAGAGGACAATGCAAAGGTCGTCAGCATTGCGCACTACCTTGTTGAAAAAGTCGCCGTCTTACGAAATGAAATTGCACGCTATAAAACAACTTGGCCACCCCTGAGTTATTACATATTTTTGTTTTACTATTATTAGCCTTTTTAGGACGAAATCAAGATAAATGTAACAAAATATTACAATTAGGATATTGACTCATGATTTTCATGCGTTAGGCGCAAGATACTTTCCTACAATATACTCATTTGTTTGGCTTCTAAGTCAATTTCCGTCAATACGCGATTTTTACCGGTCTTTTTCGCCAGGTACATGGCCTGATCGGCACGGTTGATGGATGCCACTGGGTCTTCATCTTGTCTATAGAGCGCAATACCGCCGCTAAAGGTAATGACCAAGCGTTCGTTGTTCCCCATAAAAAAACGTTTGGTGAGCGTACGCTGCAGGCGCGCCATGGCTATCAGGGCATCCTCTAAATTGGTTTCTGGCAATAAAATCACAAATTCTTCACCACCGTAACGGCTGACAATGTCGGTTGGCCGGATGGTGTCCTGGATTACTTTTGCAAGGTGTTGCAGGGCTTCATCGCCCACATGATGGCCGTGTGTGTCGTTCAGGCGTTTAAAGTTGTCCACATCTAACATGGCAATGCTCAAATTGCCGCTGCCACGGTTCACGCGAGAGACTTCGCGCACAATTGCTTCATCAAAGCCACGGCGGTTCAGCACGCCCGTGAGTTGGTCTACCCGCACCACTTCGCTTAATTTGGTCAGTTCGTTTTGCAAATGGCGGATTTTTTCTTGGGCTGACATCGCTTCATCGCGTTGCTCAATGAGCAATTCGCGCGAACGTACGATATCGGTTTGCAGTACGTGCGTGTCTGACATAATGCCTTCAAGAATTTCGTTAATCTTGAAAATATCGTCGGTAGCAGAAAGCTGTGTTGCATAATCGCTGATTTTTTCCTGATAATCACCGCTCGTTTGCGACATATAAGACAGACGGTCCACAAAAGTTGCCAACATGTGTTTAAAGGCAGCCTTGGCCTCAACCAAGCTGTGCTTCACCGTACCTTGTTTATAAATAATTTCTTTGAGGCTTTTCTCGGCACTTTGAATAAGCGCGCGGTCCAGCGGGCTGGATAAAATGGTTTGCACCACCGCCACTTGCCCGCGTAGCCATTGGTCTTCGGCCACTAATTCTGAAATGTTATCCACCAGTAATTTAAGTAAGCCAAGAATATCCTGACGGATGCCTACTTCATTGGCGCCAATCACTTCAACGCGAATCAGCAGCGCTCTAAAGTGCTTGGCGACAGATTCCCAGTCTTTGAATTTTCTGGCGCGTTCGGCTTCAGTCAGTAATTTCTGCGCTTCTAGTTCAATATCCGGATAGCCTTCTAAACGCGGTATCAGCCCATGTTTAAGCGATAGCTTGTACATGTCTTTTAAGGCATTAAACATTTCAAAAAGCTGCGTATTGTCATGTGCTACAGACACTTCAGTTGTGGTCGCATTTGTAGTCACTGACGTGCTTTTCTCGGCATGATCTACCAGCGCAATATTGCTCGAGCTTAACGTCGCTGGAATAGCTTCAGCGACTTCTATTTCAATAGCCGAGCCAGTTTTTGGTTCGATTTGCGTCCAGGTTTGTGCAAGATTTTGGATTTTTTGCGCCAGCTGCTCATCTTGGCCAAACTTAATCAGCACGCGCTCTAAGGTTTCTTTTTTACGATTGCTGTCATAATCAGTCCGTTTACTCTCCCAGCCACGCACAAGTTCGCGAATCGCATCGGGCCACTGTTTAGACGTATTGACTTTAGCATCCATGCCATCGGCCATTAAGGTGGGCAGTTCATCCCAGCTTTGCTGTTTGAGCATTTTTTCCCAACGGTTCACCCAATTCATCTGCATGGGTGTATCACGCGGCAGCGCTTTGAGTGATTTTTGTATCGCCTGCGCTAGCGTTGCTTTGGCTGGAACACCTGCCAATTCATTGTAGATGACCAGGTAATTTTCAGGATTAGGCTCAACACGTTTGAGTGCCATTTGCTTAATTGTTTCGCGGGCAAGCTCTACTGGAGAAAGTTTTTGGTTCACATTTTTTGGGGCGCTAGACATAAATAATAGTGGCTTCGCAATAAAAGTTAGAAATTTTCACCCTTTCATTGTGCGTGAGTCACAGCAAAAACAATTTGAAATATAGCGCTACTTTTCTGGCTTAATTTAACCATTTCAAGCCAATAAAAAATTTGATTATTCTGTTGAAAATTACACCGAGAAAATAATAATGCTCTGGAAGCCTTTATTTATAAGGCTTCCAGAGCATCGAAAAAGGTTGCTGGTAAAATGGACTAAAAATCCATTTTTTTGAGTCTATTTTAATGGCCAGATTTAGGGTGTTTGGTGAAATAGCTTGCTGGTAGAAATCACGCCGATTCCTAGTAATAAATAAGCGGCCATAACCCAGGCGAGCCCTGCAACATTGCTCCAGACCAGCGGCACGATCGCGCCGGCTGAAATGGTTGAAAGTGCCATTTGCACAAATGCCTGGCCTGAAGCTGCCGTGCCGCGAATTTTTGGATGGCGATCAAGCGCTGCCAGAGACAGAATGGGCATGGCCAGCGCCATACCAATGTTAAACAAGGCTATTGGTAAAATATTCCATAATGGCCTAGCAGGTAACGTGTAGCAAATCACAATATTCAACAGCACCAACGCCAGCATCCAGCCAAAGGCCGCTTTAAGTACACTTTTGGTACTGTAGACACCTGCGACATGTCTTGCCAAATAAGAACCCAGCACCATGCCTGTGACGGTGGGAATAAACAAATAGCCGTATTGTTGCGGCGTTAAATGCAGCAATTTGCCTAAAAAAACCGGGCTCGCTAGCACATAGACAAAAAATGCCGCAAAGTTTGCCCCAACCGCCACACAAAGTTTGGTGTATTCATGGTCGCTAAAAATGGTTTTATAGCTCGCTAAAACGTGATGCGCTGAGAGTTTAAGCCGTTTTTCAGGCGGCATGGTTTCAGGTAAGTATTTTGCCGCCGCCCACAAACTCAAGGCCGCATAAATCGCCAGAAAAATAAAAATGGCCTGCCAGTGAATGCCCAGTAACAGCCCGCCGATGATAGGCGCTACTGCTGGTGCGATGCCAAATAGCATCTGCACGGTGGCCATCACACGCTGCGCCTGCGGCCCTTCAAACAAATCGCGCACCATCGCCCGTGCAACAGTATTGCCCGCCCCACCACTGGCGCCCTGCAATGCCCGAAAAAACCAAAGCGTTTCAACATTCGGGGCAAACGCACAGCCAATGCTGGCCAATACAAAAATGCCCAGTCCCCATTTGATGGTGGTAATGCGCCCAATGGCATCTGAAATTGCGCCATGCCACAATGTCATAAGCGCGTAAGGCAATAAATAAAAGGTGAGGCTTTGCTGAATATGCACGTCAGACGTTGCAAAATCCTCCGCCATGGCATGAAAGGCCGGCAAATAGGTGTCTATCGCAAAGGGCGCGAGCGCGGCCAAGCTTGCGAGTACATAAACCAGTAATTTAGAATGGGTTTTCAAATGCGTATAACTCGATCAATAAAAAAGGCGCATTGTTATAAATGCGCCTTGGATTATAACGGCTATTGGTTAAGGCAAGGCATGAAACTCGGTTAGCCGCTCTTGAAATTCACCATCGATGATTTTTTTCGAATTTTTATCATTTCTGAACACAATCGGTTGTGCCTGTAATTGCGGATTTTTGGCGTCTTCAATCGCTTGGCCAATCAAATGACGGTGCGGGGATTTTGTACACACGGGGTCAGCTGCTTCAGCATCGCCGGTGAGCAAAAAGCTTTGGCAACGACATCCGCCCAAATCATTGGCTTTTTCTGAGCAACTGCGACACGGCTCTTTCATCCAGGCATCGCCGCGATACTGGTTAAAGGCCGGCGAGTCTTTCCATGTCCAGCCTAAATCGCTGTCTTTCACATTCGGGAACTTCATGTTGGGCAACACGCGCGCAGAATGGCATGGCAGCACGTCGCCATTAGCGGTGACAATCATAAACACCTCACCCCAGCCGTTCATACATTTTTTGGGTCGCTCGGCAAAATAATCGGGCACCACAAAAAATATTTTCATTTTACTGTTGGTATTGGCGCGGTGCGCGTTGGTGATTCTTTCTGCTTCCTCTACTTGTTCTTTGGTGGGCATCAATTGGCTGCGATTCACCAGCGACCAGCCATAATATTGGGTATTGGCCAGTTCAATGTAATCCGCACCCAAGGCTTCGGCCATTTCCAAGATTTCTTTCATGTGACCAATGTTGTAGCGGTGAATCACCACATTTAACACCATTGGATAGCCATGATTTTTAATCATGGCGGCCACTTTTTTCTTCAACTCAAAGGTTTTAGTGTTGGTAATAAAATTGTTAATTTCTTCCGTAATATCATGCATGGACAACTGAATATGGTCCAAACCGCCCTCTTTGAACGCCTGAATGCGCTTTTCTGTGAGGCCAACGCCTGAGGTAATCAAATTACTGTAATAACCGAGTTTTTTCGCCTCGATGACAATGTCTTCAATATCGTCACGCAATAATGGCTCGCCACCTGAAATACCTAGCTGAATCGCGCCCAGTTTACGCGCATCACGCAAGGTCTGTATCCATTGCTCAGTGCTAAGCTCGTTTTGTGTGTGCTTATCGTAGTCGGTTGGGTTATAACAAAACGCACAATGCAGCGGGCAGCGATACGTGATTTCTGCCAGCAACCACAAAGGCTGAGTTTGTGTGGCACTTGCCAGCACGCCATTATTGACCTGCTGGCTTTGCACGGCTTTTTGCACTGCAGATTCACCTAATGAATTTTGTGTCATATGCTGTTCCTATCGCGCAAATAAATGCGCAAATGATGATTACTTCAAGATTGTACTAGCGCTTAACCAGCCACTGTTTACCCAGCGCCAATTCAAACATGCCCATAATATCGGCTTCAATGTTGGCTACATCAGGAAATGTCGCTTTAATATCCGCAATAATTTCTGCTACGCTGGCACTACCGTTCACACGCTTTAATACCTCACCCGCGCCACCATTGAGTTTGACCATACCTTCAGGAAATAGAATGACATAACATTGCTGCGCTTCTTCCCACTGAAAGCGATGATGCGGCGCGATTGCATAAACGTCACTGTGTTGAATATTATCTGACATATTGCATTAACTCACGTTCATCACTGGTTGGCGTAAATAGTCACGGCCTTCAACTTTAATATCCGCAGATTGCAACATAATCGCATCGGCCATTACCCACAATACGTCTAGCTTGAATTGCAGAATTTCAAGTGCGCGCATTTGCAACTCGCGCGTACGGCCAAAATAATCTAGCGTTACGGATAAACCCTGCTCTACGTCTCGACGCGCCTGGGTTAAGCGGTTTTTAAAATATTGCATGCCCTCAGGGTTAATCCAAGGGTACATATCAGGCCATGAATCAATGCGTTGCTGGTGAATATGCGGCGCAAACAGCTCAGTTAAACTTGAGCAAACAGACTCTTGCCAAGGACGTTGTTTGGCAAAGTTAATGTACGCATCTACGGCAAAGCGTGTTCCTGGTGCCACAAGTTTAAGCGACATCACCTCTTCACGCGTTAAGCCAACCGCGTGGCCTAAATGAATCCACGCTTCAATACCGCCTTCGCCACCTTCTGCAATCTGGCCGCTACCGTCATGGTCAAAAATGCGCTGAATCCAGCCGCGGCGCAGTTCACGGTCTGGGCAGTTTGAAAGAATTGCCGCATCTTTCATCGGAATGGCGATTTGGTAGTAATAACGGTTCGCCACCCAAGCCTGCATTTGCGTTTGTGAGAGTTTGCCTTCATACATCAACACGTGAATGGGGTGGTAAATATGGTAACCCTTGCCTTTTTCACGCAATTTCGCCTCAAATTCTTCACGACTCCAAGGTGCTAGTGTTTCATTCGCCATTTTCTTTTGTCCTTATAAAATTATGTCCATGCCATCATAGGCAACTTCAATGCTGTGACCATTCAAAATTGCACGTTCGGCTGAATCTTCCCGCAAAATTGGGTTGGTATTATTGATGTGAATCAACACTTTACGTACTTTTTTGGTTAACCCAAATTTATCTAAATCTTCAATCATGCCGTTTTCACCCGATTGTGGGTTATGCCCAATGCTGCGTGCGGTTTTGGTCATTAAGCCTAAATCAATCATCTCGGTATCGGTCCAAAACGTACCATCTACCATAATGCAATCTGCTTGGTGCATGAGTTCGGGCAAGTGCGGTTCAATTTCTGCCAAGCCAGGTGAATACCAGCATTTTTTGCCTGTGCTGACTTCTTCAATCAGTACGCCAACCGTGTCACCCGCCTGCGGATTATTGCGATGTGGCGAATAAGGTGGTGCCGCGCTTTTTAGCGCAACGGTGGTAAATTTTAAGTTCGGCACGTTGGGAATCGTAAAACTGGTTTTGCCATCAATCGGAATCTGATGATGATTGATACCGCAGTAGTGGCCTAAAATATTCAGCACTTGGTTACCAGACGTTAAATCGCCATAAACCATATCGGTGCAATAAATCTCGCGCTTCACTGTGCCTTCGCGCAGCATGTATAAACCGGTGGTGTGGTCAATTTGCGCATCAATTAAAACAATAGCCTGAATGCCAGTATCGCGTATGGCCCGCGCTGGCTGCAATGCAGGGAAATCCTGAATTTGCTGTAATACGTCAGGTGACGCATTAAATAATACCCAATTCACACCATCGCTCGATACACAAATCGAAGATTGTGTGCGCTTAGTGGCTTTAATGGTGCCTCTACGCAGGCCATCACAGTTAAAACAATTACAATTCCACTGGGGAAAACCACCCCCTGCGCCGGCACCTAAAACATGAATATGCATATCTTCGCTCTAAAAAATTCTGTAGAAAAAAACTGCTTAAATTAAAAAGGCTACCTTGTGGTAGCCTTTTTCATACCTTGCAATTATTTATTGCAAACGTACATTGTTACTTCAAAACCGAAACGCATTTCAGTAGCTGCTGGAGTTGTCCACATGATCAATTTCCTTTATTAGTAAGTTAAGTAATTCGCTGCTGCCTTGATGAATTAAGTGCTACAACGTGAAACGAATTGTGCGCGCAGTTTAATCTTTGCAACACCGCTAACTTACCTAATATGCACTACGTAAATTCATGATGCCGAGTGCTGTTTAATCACCAACCTTTTTCAATGCGCTGTAAGCCTTATAAATAAAGGCTCACAGCGCCATGTTTTTCTCTCGCAAATCAATATGCTAAATTTCAGGCCGTTTTGTACAGCTATTCTTGCCAATAAAATCGAACTTAGAAGCTGCAAAAATTTTACTGATGGATTTTCTGCCGACGAATACGCACCGCGGCTGCCAGCATTTCAAGTTGATCTACCGTATCTTCCCAGCTTAAGCAGGCATCGGTAATCGATTGCCCGTAGACTAAATCACAACCAGGCGCATGATCCTGACGGCCCTCTTTGAGGTGCGACTCCAACATCACGCCCATAATGCGCTGGTCACCATTTGAAAGCTGTTCAGCAATATTTTTGGCCACTATTTTTTGGCGGCTAAAATCTTTGCTGCTGTTGGCATGGCTGCAATCTATCATCAACATCGCCGGCAACCCAGCCTCGGTAAGTTGACGGCAGACTTCGTTGACATTTTCCGCGTCGTAATTCGGTTCTTTTCCACCACGTAAAATAATATGGCAGTCGTCATTGCCGGCCGTAGAAAATATTGCCGCTTTACCTTCTTTGGTAAAGGATAGAAAGTGATGCGGACTCGCGGCAGTTTTAATAGCATCAATCGCCACGCGCACGCCGCCATCAGTACCATTTTTAAAGCCCACTGGGCAGGATAACCCTGAAGCTAATTCGCGATGCACTTGGGACTCCGTTGTGCGCGCACCAATTGCCCCCCAGCTTACCAAGTCGGCCGTGTATTGTGGCGTGATGGTGTCTAAAAATTCCGCCCCCGCCGGCATACCAATTTCATTGACGTCCAGCAAGAATTTGCGCCCGATTTCTAAACCTTCATTGATTTGATAAGTGCCATCTAAATGTGGGTCGTTAATCAGGCCTTTCCAGCCCACAGTGGTGCGCGGTTTTTCAAAATAGACGCGCATGACAATCATTAAGTCAGCGGCTAATTCTTTCTTAATAGTCAGCAGGCGGTGGGCGTATTCCATGCCAGCCTTGGTGTCATGAATTGAGCAAGGCCCAACCACCACCAGTAATCGGTCATCAAGTTGATGAAGAATACGATGAATTGCGGCGCGTGCATTCAGTATGTTATGCGTTGCGTCGGCACTTTCTTTTAGGCGTTCGAGGAGTGAAATCGGCGATATTAGCGGCTTAATCTCACGAATACGAACGTCGTCCGTTGCTAGCTTGTGATAGGTGGTCATGTCTGTGTATTTACTTTTACTTTAAAATAGATTCTAACACCGCCAAAAAGCGGGCATTTTCAGCAAATAAACCAACGCTCACGCGCAGATAATCTGGCATTTCATAATTGGCAATGGGGCGCACAATCACGCCATTTTGCAATAACTTTTTGTTCACAATTGCGGCATCTTTTACTTTAAAACTGACAAAGTTGGCAAACGACGGAATATATTCCAAACCGAGATTTTTAAAGCCTTGCGTTAACTGTGCCATCCCCGCTTGGTTGAGTGCGTAACTGCGTGCTACAAAATCATCGTCTGCAAGCGAGGCCACTGCGGCAGCCTGGGCAATGCTGTTCACATTAAAGGGCTGACGCACACGATTGAGCATGTCGGCAACATCTGCATGCATCAGGCCAAAACCAATGCGCAAACCGGCAAGCCCATACGCTTTTGAAAACGTGCGTGAAATGATTAAATTTTCAAATTGTTGCAGCCAGCCAATCGCCTCAGATTTATCCGTTTCAGATAAATACTCGTCATAGGCTTCATCCAGCACCACTAACACGTGGTTTGGCACGCGCTTTAAAAAATCCAAAAGCGCTTCTTTCGCCAGTAATGTGCCTGTTGGGTTATTGGGGTTGGCTACAAAAATAATCCGTGTTTTTGGCGTAACTGCATGTAACATCGCATCCAAATCATGGCCAAAATCTTTAGCTGGCACCACAACGCCGGTTGCGCCGGTAGCCTGTGTGACTAATGGATAGACCGCAAAAGCATGTTGCGCGTATATAGCCTCGCAATCTGGCGTTAAGAAGGCTCTTGCTGCAAGCTCTAAAATGTCGTTAGAACCATTACCAAACACAATTTGATGTTGTGCCACATTAAATTTTTGACTGACCGCCTCACGCAATATAAAACTATTGCCATCTGGGTAGCGTGCAATATCCTGCAAGGCTTCCTGAATGGCAAATTCTGCCTTAGGACTAATTCCTAAGGGATTTTCGTTTGATGCCAACTTCACAATGTCGGCTTCATTTAAGCCCATTTCACGTGCAAGCTCTGAAATTGGCTTGCCGCCTTGGTATGGCGCAATCGCTTGAATATAATTAGGCGCTAGATTTTTCATGGTATTGTTCGTTGCGAATTAACTGCCAACTCAGAATAATTTAAATAAAAATGCGGCTTTGCGCCGCAACTGATGAATCATTTTAACATGTCTTTCAAGCTAACAACATGGCGAAATATTCACACCCTAGCCAGCCATCGCAATGCCAGATTTTCCACTCAGTTTCACTTGATACATTGCATGGTCGGCCTTTTTGATCATATCAAGTGGCGTTACACCGACATAAGGGAAAAGACAAATGCCAACACTCACCGACAATGAGTTACTCACCACCTTGCCATCAATCAGGTAGGGTTTATTGATTTTTCTTAATAACTTATGGCCAAACGCTTCGGCCTGCGCCTTATTTTTAACATCCCGCGCTAATACAAAAAATTCATCCCCAGATAAACGTGCAACGGTATCGGCCGCTCGAATCGTTGCGGTAAGGCGTTTACTGACTTCATTGAGCACCGCGTCGCCCACCGCATGGCCATAGGTGTCGTTAATCTCTTTAAAATTATCCAAATCCAAAAAAAATCCCGCACAAAATTGGTTGTTTCTTCTTGAATCTAAAATCACTTGTTCAATACGGTCAATCAGCAAGGCTCGATTCGGCAACTGTGTGAGTTCATCATGCATTGCACGCATACGGTGCACATGCCGTTCGCGATCTAGCGCTTTTTCCCGTAGAAATAACGCTCTATCGCTTTTTTCAGCAACGTAACCTGAAAAAACAGAAATACCGAAAGCTGACGTCAGCACAATCAAATAACTTAAAGACTCATTGAAGTTAAATGAAAATAACGCAAAAAAGGCACTAAAAGAGAGAATAAGTATGGCTAATGTACAAAAAAACGCATTCGAAAAATTGAGGATATAAAACACATGCACCCACAGCATCAGCAATATCAAGCCCGTAAAATAATACGGAAAGATGCTCTGATGAATCAGCGTCATTTTCCAAAGCAAACTGGCACTGCTTAATAACAGTGCAAATGTGAGGAATGTCTGGTGATGCTTTTTAAACACTTTAAAAAAAGTAAGGATGAATATTGCTAGCAAGACAAATGTTGTTGCTGACCGAATGACGGTGATTTGACTCAATAAATTTTGCGGGGCTAGCAGGTAATCTAAAACCCCATAAAGTTCATACATCATTGCAATGAGCAATAATGACAAGCGTGACTGCTTAAGTAACTTAGGAAAGCTATACTTTTTGTAATGTGCTTCTAGGCGTGCGTTGTTGAATTTAAGTGAAAACTTATTCCAAACGCTATCGCCCAACATGGATGCACTGAGTGGCATATCAAGAGTTTTCCAGTATCAATTCACAACATCAATTTTTTTAATTTTAATGCTTTAAATAATTGCAACAGGGTATGAACCCAACACTTTAATCAGCGAGGCGCGCGCTTCACATTCTTTCAAAGCAGCCGCCACATTTTCGTCAGAGGCATGGCCTTCAATATCCACAAAAAATATGTAATCCCATAAGTTTTGTTTAGAAGGACGGGATTCAAGTTTAGTCATGCTCACGCCATGTCTAGACAGCGGCTCTAATAGCTCAACCATAGCACCCGGTTTGTTTTTTGTCATCATCACCAACGAAGTTTTATCAGCACCCGAAGGGGCTACTGCGTGTCTGCCCAGCACTAAAAATCGTGTTGTGTTTTTGGGGTCATCCTCAATATTCTCAGCAAGAATATTTAAGTTAAATATTTCTGCGGCGCGTTTACTGGCAATTGCTGCAGCAAAAGTGCCATCTGCAGATACCAAATCATGAATCATTTGTGCTGCACGTGCATTACTGGTCACGGCTTCAAGTTCGGCAAGTGGTAGGGTTTTGTGAAGCCACTCATGGCATTGGGCGAGCGATTGTGCATGGGAAAATACATGCGATATGTTGTTGATATCTGTTTGTTGTGAAAGCAAGCAGTGATGAATTGGCAACGTGACCTCACCACATATTTTGAGCGTGCTGGTCAGCAACAAATCCAGCGTTAAGCCTATTGCACCTTCGGTCGAGTTTTCTACCGGCACCACACCATAATCAGCCTGCCCAGCTTCCACCGTGCGAAAAACTTCATCTATCGAGCCGCAGACTACCGCGCCACAACCTAGCCCAAACTGTTTTAACGCCGCTTCCTCGCTATAAGTGCCTAGCGGCCCTAAAAAAGCAATAGCGAGTTCTTTTTCAAGCGCGCGACAATTAGACATAACGCTACGAAAAATATTGTTGACTGCTTCACTCGACAATGGACCTGTGTTATTGGCCTGCAAACGGCGCAACACCTGTGCTTCACGCTCGGGGCGATAAATCACGCCGTCATCTTTTAAACCGCCAATGGCGCGCGCAAGTGCTGCCCGCTCGTTGACAAGCTTTAGTATCTGCTCATCTATTGCATCTATTTGATCGCGGTGCTGCTTTAGTTTTTCTGACATTTTTGTAAGAAATTAATGGTGATTTTCAAATTGTTTCATATAGGTAACAAGCGCTTGCACACCTTCAATAGGCATCGCATTGTAAATACTGGCACGCATTCCACCAACGGAGCGATGGCCTTTTAACTGCAATAATCCTTGTGCTTCTGCACCTTTTAAAAAGGCCTCATTGAGCGACTCGTCCCTTAAAAAGAAGGGGATGTTCATACGTGAGCGGTTTTTGACGGCCACTTTATTGACATAAAAATCGCTGCTATCAATAGCGTCGTAAAGTAACTTTGCTTTGGTAATATTCACTTTTTCAATGGCTTCCACCCCACCCTGCGCAAGCAACCACTCAAACACCAAGCCCGCTATATAAATGCTATACGTGGGTGGTGTGTTAATCATGCTTTGGTTTTCAGCTTGCACTTTCCAATTGAGTACCGCTGGTGTGAGCGGTGAAGCTTTGCCCAGTAAATCTTCACGCACCACCACAATGCACAAGCCCGCCGGGCCGATATTTTTTTGCGCGCCTGCGTAAATCACGCCAAATTGGCGCACATCCACTGGACGTGACAAAATATGCGATGACATATCGGCCACAATCGGCACGCCATGCGCATTTGGCAAGCCATTAAACTCCACGCCTTGCAAGGTTTCATTGGTGCAAATATGCAAGTAAGCGGCATCCTGATTGAGCTTCCAGTTCGCAAAATCTGGCACGTGCGTGAAACCTTCACCTTCAGTGTTAGTGGCAATATTAATCGTGCCGTAAGCGCGCGCATCTTCCACGCTACGCTTGCTCCAACCGCCTGTGATGGCGTAATCCGCACCCTTGCCGCCCAGCAAATTCAAGGGAATTGCGGCATTTTCAGCAATCGCACCACCTTGCAAGAACAGCACTTTGTAATGACTTGGCACGTTTAAAAGCGTACGAAAATCGTTTTCCGTTTTTTCTAAAATACTTAAAAACGCTTTGCCGCGATGCGACATTTCCATCACGCTCATGCCTGAGCCGTGCCAATCAAGCATTTCTGTTTGCGCACGGACTAATACAGGCTTTGGCAATACCGCTGGGCCTGCGGAAAAATTGTAAATCTGCGTCATAAATTACTCTTCGTCGTCTGTCTCAACAATTTTCTCTAACCCTGAGAGTTTTTCACCCACGCCCAAGTTAATTAAAGTGACGCCTTGCGCTACGCGGCCCATATCGCGAATTTCTTTTACGCGGGTACGAATTAACACGCCGCCTGTGGTGATGAGCATGATTTCATCTTCTTCATTCACCAATTTAGCCGCTACTACGTTGCCATTGCGTTCGCTGACAGCAATGGCTTTTACGCCTTGCGTGCCACGACCTGAGTGGCGGAAATCAGCCAACACCGTGCGTTTTCCATAACCATTTTCAGTGGCTACCAACACCGTCTGTTGATCATTGTCCGCAATTAATAGTGATAACACCTGTTGTTTTGCAGCAAGCTTCATACCACGCACACCACGCGTTGCACGGCCCATTGCTCGCACATCATCTTCACTAAACCAAACGGCTTTACCGCCATTTGAAATCAGCACGATGTCGTTTTTACCATTGGTGACTTCGGCGCCAATGAGGTAGTCGCCGTCATCTAAGTTAATGGCAATAATGCCTGATTTACGTGGGTTGGCAAATTCTGTTAAGGCGGTTTTTTTCACCGTACCTTGCGCAGTTGCCATGAAAATAAAGTGATTTTCATCAAACTCTTTGACTGACAATATCGCGTTAATTTTTTCGCCTTCTTCAAGCGGGAACAAGTTCACAATCGGCTTGCCACGGCCAATGCGACTACCCTGCGGCACTTCATAGACTTTTAGCCAGTACACGCGGCCACGGCTACTGAAACATAAAATGTAGTCGTGCGTGTTAGCAACAAACATCTTGTCAATAAAGTCATCTTCTTTAGTAGCGGCAGCTTGTTTGCCACGCCCGCCTCGGCGTTGGGCGCGATACTCTTCGAGCGGTTGCGATTTCACGTAACCTGTGTGAGATAAAGTCACCACCACATCTGTTGGCGTTATTAAATCTTCTAGTGACAAATCTTGTGCATTCACCACAATTTCACTGCGGCGTTTATCACCAAATTGTTTTCTAATTTCGGTTAATTCGTCGGTAATAATGGTGGTGACCCGCGCAGGTGTTGCTAGAATATCAAGCAAATCAGCAATCACATCCATGACTTCTTTGTACTCGGTCACAATTTTATCTTGCTCTAAGCCCGTCAAGCGCTGCAAACGCATTTGCAAGATTTCTTGCGCCTGCACATCGCTAAGCTTATAGCCATTAGGCGTCAAGCCAAAATTCACATCTAGGCCTTCAGGTCGTGCCGCTTCCATTGCGGCGCGTTTGAGCATTTCTTCCACTACGGGTGAGTGCCAGACTTTCGCCATCAGATCCACCTTCGCTTCTGGTGGTGTTGGTGCGGCTTTGATGATGGCAATCATTTCATCCACGTTGGCCAAAGCTACGGCCAAGCCCTCTAACACATGGCCGCGTGCGCGCGCTTTTTTCAACTCAAACACAGTGCGACGTGTCACCACCTCGCGGCGATGGCGCAAGAACGCTTCTAACATCTGTTTTAGATTGAGTAAGCGCGGCTGACCGTCCAGCAAGGCCACCATATTCATGCCAAAGGTGTCTTGCAATTGCGTTTGCTTATAGAGATTATTCAAAATCACTTCGGGAATTTCGCCACGTTTGAGCTCAATCACCACACGCATGCCGGATTTATCAGATTCATCACGCAAATCTGAAATGCCCTCGATTTTCTTCTCGTTAACTAATTCAGCAATTTTTTCAACAAAGGTTTTTTTGTTGACCTGATATGGCAACTCGTCCACCACTAACATTTGGCGGCTGCCTTTTTCCATGTCTTCCACGTGGGTACGGCCACGCATGACCACGCGGCCACGGCCTGTGCGGTAGCCTTCTTTCACGCCCACGGTGCCGTAGATAATACCTGCGGTAGGGAAATCTGGGGCTGGCACCAGCTCTATGAGTTCTTCAACGCCAGTTTCTGGGTCTTTTAATAAAGCTAAACACGCATCTAATACTTCATTAAGATTATGCGGCGGAATGTTGGTCGCCATACCTACCGCAATTCCAGAACTACCGTTAATCAGCAGATTAGGAATGCGTGCCGGCATGATGAGTGGTTCATGTTCTGAACCATCGTAGTTTGGTCCAAAGTCAACCGTCTCTTTGTCGATATCAGCCAATAACTCATGGGCGATTTTCGCCATACGGATTTCGGTATAACGCATCGCCGCAGCGTTATCACCATCCACCGAGCCAAAGTTACCCTGACCATCCACCAGCATATAGCGTAGTGAGAAGTCTTGCGCCATACGCACAATCGTGTCGTAAACAGCAGTATCGCCATGCGGATGGTATTTACCAATCACGTCACCCACAATACGGGCAGACTTTTTATACGGCTTGTTATAGTCGTTTGAAAGCTCATGCATGGCATATAACACGCGGCGGTGAACTGGCTTCAAACCATCGCGTACATCAGGCAAGGCACGACCTACGATGACGCTCATGGCGTAATCAAGGTACGAGCGACGCATCTCATCTTCTAAGCTTATGGGTAGGGTTTCTTTAGCGAATTGATCCATATTTATGCTTTATTTTAATTAAGAATTATCGCGTGATTTTAACATGATTCACGGTGCTCTGGCTTGCTAGTTTGAGATTGATTGACTGTCGGGCTGACTAAGCGAACCAACCGCGCCTCTCAATGTGGCGAGATAAAACGCCACATCAAACATGCGCTAGTCTATCGGGTTAATAACGCCAAATCTGCTTTTAAATCATCCACATGCTCAAGACCTACAGCAATCCGTACCAAACTATCGGTAATGCCCGCCTCGGCTCTTGCTTCTGCTGAAACGCGGCTATGCGTTGTGCTTGCAGGATGCGTAATGGTGGTTTTGGCATCGCCTAGATTGGCCGTAATAGAAATCAGCTGCGTAGCATCAATCAGCGCCCAGGCTGCCTCTTGCGCGGTTTGTCCAGATGCCGGTTTGACTTCAAAGCTCACGATACCGCCGCCACTGCTTTGCTGCTGCATCGCCAGTGCATGCTGAGGATGTGACTTTAACCCTGGGTAATGCACGCGTGCTACTTGTGGCTGCACCTCCAGCCACAATGCCAACTCAAGCGCGCGCTTGGCGTGGGCTTCCATACGCACGTGTAGCGTTTCTAAGCCTTTTAAAAACACCCAGGCATTAAATGCACTCATGGTGACCCCAGCGGTACGCAAAAAACCGTACACGGGTTCCATCAGTGCTTTTGCGCCCAACACTGCACCACCCAAGCAGCGGCCTTGCCCATCAATATATTTGGTGGCAGAGTGAATAATAACGTCTGCACCTAAATCAAGTGGTCTCTGAATGGCCGGCGTACAAAAGCAGTTATCCACCACCAAGTGTGCGCCAGCCCGATGGGCAATCGTCGCAAGCGCCTGAATATCACCCACTTCTGTGAGCGGATTAGAAGGCGTTTCGATGAAAAATAATTTGGTTTTTGGCGTTACGGCTTGTTGCCACGCATTGTTATCGGTTAGCGCTACAAACGTGACTTCCAAGCCCCAGCGTTTTAAAATGTTGCTAAAAAGCTGTACGCTGGTGCCAAAAATACTGCGTGATGCAATGACATGGTCGCCCGCACTGCATAAGCCCATCACGCATGCCAAAATAGCAGACATGCCTGAAGATGTTGCCACGCACTGCTCGGCGCCTTCTAGTGCAGCCAATTTGTTTTGAAACATGGTGACCGTTGGATTGGTAAAGCGCGAATATATATTTCCTGGTTCAGTGCCGCCAAAACGCGCCGCCGCCTGTGCGGCGTTTTTAAAGCGAAAACTCGAATTTAAAAATAATGCTTCGGAATTTTCACCAAACTCAGTGGATTCAGAACCTGCACGCACGGATAATGTTTCTGGGTGGTATTGGTTTGTTGTCATCGTCATCTCTTTTCTTTTCGAGCGCTTTGTAAAAGCGTTCGACATTAAAAAACCCGTTTAAGCAATTCGCCAAAACGGGTTCTTTGTTAACTCGCTTTAGCTGTATTTATTATGCGCCCGCAAGCTGAGAAGACCTTGTTTAAGTTAAGTCACTCAAATCAGCGCAATTTCATCTTAAGCCTAAGTTAACTTGAGGTCAAGAATTTATTCGTGACTTTTTCACGCAACGCATGAAAAAAGTAAGCCGCTTTTTAGTGTTAAATTAACAACAAAACAGTCCGAGGATTTTTTAATGCTCTGGGAGCCTTTATTTATAAGGCTTCCAGAGCATGCAAAAAGGTTGGATATTTAAAGCGTGCCTTTTGTTGCAACATTTCCACGCTTTTGCAAGCAACCGATTAGCCGATTACCTCTTCTAGGCTATCGATTAAATTCAAATCCATTTGTGTGCTTGAATTAGCTGGTTTTTGCTTTTTACTCCCATCACCACGCGCAGCTTCTATGTTGGCCAGGTAAGCTTCGCTAATATCACCTGTAACGTATTTGCCGTCAAAGCACGAGCAATCAAAGTCAGTAATAGCGCTGTTGCTTAATTTAATGTCTTTCACTAGGGCGTCTAAATCTTGGTAAATCAAAGCATCTGCACCAATTTCTTGGCAGATTTCTTCATCGGTTCTGCCCGTCGCCAACAGTTCATCACGGCTAGGCATGTCAATGCCATAGACATTGGGATAGCGCACCGGTGGCGCAGCTGATGCAAAATACACTTTATTGGCCCCTGCATCGCGTGCCATTTGCACGATTTGCTGCGAAGTCGTTCCACGCACGATTGAATCATCGACTAATAAAACGTTTTTACCTTTAAACTCGATGCCGATGGGGTTTAGTTTTTGCCGCACCGATTTTTTACGAAGCGCCTGCCCAGGCATAATAAACGTGCGGCCAATATAACGATTTTTAATGAATCCTTCACGATAATCCAACCCCAGTGCGATGCCCAACTGCAATGCGCTCGGACGGCTGGTATCGGGAATCGGGATTACCACATCAATTTTTTTATCTGACCATTCACGCTTGATTTTATCTGCCAAACTTTTGCCCATGTCGAGGCGGGTTTGGTAGACTGAAACGTTATCAATCACCGAATCAGGCCGCGCCAAATAGACATACTCAAAAATACAGGGGTTCAATTTTGCGTTTTCAGCACATTGACGGCTGTGGAAATTGCCTTCCATATCAATAAATACCGCTTCGCCCGGTGCCACGTCACGCATCAAGGTAAAACCCAGCACATCTAGTGCAACACTTTCTGAGGCAACGATGTATTCGGTGCCTTTTTCGGTTTCCTGCTTGCCAATGACGAGCGGACGAATGCCATTCGGGTCACGAAATGCAAGCAAGCCAAAATTCGCAATCATCGCCACCACCGCGTAAGCGCCTCTGCAGCGCCGATGTACGCCAGCAACCGCATCAAATGTCATATCCGTATTCAACACAGCGTTACGCGAAGTTTGCTCGATTTCGTGCGCCAGCACATTCAATAGCACTTCTGAATCAGAGTTAGTGTTAATGTGGCGCAAATCTTGGCGGAACATCTCAGATTTTAATTGCTCGGAATTGGTAAGATTGCCGTTATGACCCAGCACAATACCAAACGGGGAATTCACATAAAAAGGTTGTGCTTCTGCCGCGCTTGAAGAGCCCGCTGTAGGATAGCGCACATGCCCAATACCAACATTACCAATTAAACTGCGCATGTGGCGCGTTTGAAAGACATCTTTCACCAGGCCATTGTTTTTATGCATGTAAAAAGTATTTCCATCCGTGGTAACGATTCCTGCTGCATCCTGCCCGCGATGTTGTAACACCAGCAAGCCATCATATAACAGTTGATTCACAGGATTTTTACCTACGATGCCAATAATTCCGCACATGAATTTCGCCTTCAGTGATTAATTTGAAATAATAAAAAGTTTTGCACGTTTATAGCAACAAGTGCCCTTTTACTCGTACTTGATGTGACTTGCAATGCTGGCTGGAACCCATGGCAACAGACTAATCACCAGTGCTTCAATGGGTGCACTAAACATTGCATTTCTCCAACGCTCATCTTTCGGAATATTGGTGAGTCCAGCCAAAAACACAATAATGCAAACAATCAGCAGGCCACGTGCCAAACCAAACATGGCACCCAACATACGATTTAACCAACCTAAGCCTATTTTTTTAAAAATTGTCGTCAACGCAATCGCAAGTAAGGTCGTGAGCAAAAATGTGGCTAAAAATAAAATGACAAACGCCGCCAATATGCGTAATGATTCCGTTGGAATATCAACCGGCATCATGGGCAACAATTGATTCACATAGGTTTTAGCCACAAAAAAAGCTGCAAACCAACCGGCTATCGACAGCACCTCCGCCAGCAAACCACGCATGACACTGATGACGATTGATACACCCACAATCGCAAGGACAATATAATCAAATACAGTCATGCTCTAAATGCATTACAACGCTTCATAAAAATCTAACTTAATCATTACTCATCACCATGCCAGACAAGCCTGCACCATTGATTTTTACTAATGCGTCTGCAGCTTCTTGCCTGGATGCAAACTTACCCACTCTCAAACGAATTTTCTCACCCTTTGCAGTAGAGACTTTTTCAGTTCTTGAGTTAAATCCGGCGTCTTTCAGTTTAGCCTGCAACTGCTTCACATTAGCGGCATCTGAAAACACGCCCACTTGAATTGTGAAAGAGCTACCCGAAGGTGACGTTGTTTTTGCATCAATATTACCTACTTTTGTTTCAGCTTGTTTTTCCTGTGGTTTTTTTATTTCAGCCTTTTCTACTTCCGGTTTTTTTACAGTTGGCTTCTCTTCTTTCTTAACATCACTTTTCTTAACATCACTCACATTTACTTCGTCATTATTTGTGGCGGGGGAAATTTCAGCTTGGGTCACTGGCGCTGGTTCCGCATGCGTATCTGCAAATTGTTGTGTTTGCACGTCTGGCGTTTCTACTGGTGCGCTTTCAACAATGTTATCTGACTGAACCTGTTGGGGACTCTCAGCATTTAGAGCCACCTCATCCGGCATGGTGATTTTAATGGGTGCTTCTGGGTTTACTGCGGTGCGATCTTCTAGAACCATAGGCAAAATAATTATCATCAAGATAACTAAGGCAATTGCACCGACCAAACGACGTCTGGCGCGTTTTTTTAAACTTAATTCTTGATCATTCGAGATTTCAGGTGGCATTGCTGCTTTCCTCAAAGGTTAATTATTTGAATGCCTCTTGCGCATTTTTGGCCAGCCAGCTTATGCAAAAATTAAGCTCAACTCACTGATGCCAAACGCATCACTTACTTCAGTGCCAGATGTTGCATCACCGTCGAAACAGTGAAAAATGAACCGAACACAACTATTTTATCATTTTCATTCACATCATTACAGGATTCTAAATCAATACGCGCATGCTGGTAGGCCATAAACGCATCATTAAAAATCTTAACCTGCGCATGCGGCTGGATTTCTTCAATCAACTTTGCCAAATGCGCTGCATTTTCACCTCGCACATGGTCAATTGTTGCCACATACCATGCATCCACTTCTTGTATCACGGCTTCTATCACACCGCGAATATCTTTATCTGCCAGCATGGCAAACACAGCAAAAGTTTTACCCGTATTTTTTTGTTGCGCTTTTAAGTTTTTTGCAAATGCTTTGGCCGCGTGGGGATTATGCGCCACATCAAATATCAATGCCGCACTTACTTTGCACTGACCATGCTCACGCACAATTTGAAAACGCCCGGCCACCTTTGCCTCACGTAACCCATGACCAATCGCCGTCTCAGAAACGGGCAAACAGACTTGTAGCGATTCCACCGCAGCTACCGCGCAGGCCGCATTCATGAGCTGGTAATCACCCAGCAAAGCTGGTAGGGGCAAGGAATAAATCACTGTTCCGTGCGCAGTATACTGCCAACTATTTTCCGCCAGCTTAAAACCAAAGTCTTGATAAATCGCTTGAAAATTGGCATGAATGCTTTGGGCGTAGTCCACTAAACTGCTTGGCGGGTTTGCGTCGCCGCAAATTGCCGGTTTGTTTGCACGGAACACACCGGCTTTTTCAAAGCCTATGGCTTCACGCGTTTCACCAAGAAATTCTTGATGATCTAAATCTATGCTGGTCACAATGGCACAATCGGGTGTAAAAGCATTCACCGCATCCAGTCTGCCACCCAAACCAATTTCTAAAATCACCACATCTAACTTATGCGCTACCGCGTGCATAAAATGCCATATGGCGGCCAAAGTCCCCACTTCAAAATAGGTGAGTTGAATCACGTCATGGTTATTTCTGGCAGCATCAATCACTGAAAAAGCCTCGCATAAGGCCTCATCCGTCAATTCTTGTCCGTTTACGCGTACACGTTCGTTGTAACGTAACAAATGTGGCGATGTATAACAGCCTACAGAATAGCCAGCTTGCAGATAAATTTGCTCCAACATCGCGCAGGTAGAACCTTTGCCGTTAGTTCCAGCAACGGTAATAATTTTAAAGGCTGGGTTAAGTTGCAGGCGCTCTATCATGCGGGTGATACGCGCGAGTCCCATCGCAATCGATTTGGGGTGCAAACTTTCGATGTACTGAAGCCAAGACGCTAAATCTTGATAAGATGAACCGTGACCATGCAGGCCATTTGACATCTTTTGCGCCATGAAGGAAGTGTTGACTTAATGGCCCAAAACTAGGCAGCTACCGGCAAACGCATCAGACTTGCCAAAATTGATGCCAATCGATCACGCATTTCACGACGATCAATAATCATATCAATCGCCCCATGCTCTAATAAAAATTCTGCACGCTGAAAACCATCCGGCAAGGTTTCACGTACCGTTTGCTCAATCACGCGTGGCCCAGCAAAGCCAATCAAAGCCTGCGGTTCCGCCACAATCACATCACCCAACATGGCAAAACTCGCGGAAACTCCGCCCATGGTTGGGTCTGTTAACACTGAAATATAAGGTAAACCTGCCTTACTTAGTTGTGTCAGTGCAGCACTGGTTTTCGCCATTTGCATGAGCGAGAACAGACCTTCTTGCATGCGCGCGCCGCCACTGGCAGAGATGCAAACAAAAGCCATTTTGTTATCAATAGCAGTTTGTACGCCACGCACAAAGCGCTCGCCAACTACTGAACCCATCGAACCGCCCATAAATTTAAACTCAAACACAGCAACCACCGCCGGTACAGATTTTATAGTGCCTTGCATGACCACCAAAGCATCTTTTTCATTGACGGTTTTTTGTGATTCTTTAATACGATCCGCATAACTTTTACTGTCGTTAAATTTGAGCACATCAACAGCTTGTACATTCGCCCCAATTTCAAACTGTCCTTCGGCATCTAACAACTGCGCTAGACGTGCGCGTGCACCAATTCGATTATGATAGCCACACTTAGGGCATACTTCAGCATTATCTGCCAGGTCTTTGTGATACAAGGCAGATTGACATGAGGAACATTTGCTCCAAACACCCTCTGGAACACTTTTTTTATCCCCGCCTACGGCACGTTTAATTTTTTGTGGTAATTGATTGAGCCAACCCATAAGTACACCCCTTTTTTAGCTTAATTTTTCTAGTGATAAATTACCTAGTTTAAGTGCTAATGTTCACTTTATCGTTTTACAGCAGCATCTACTGCGGTTTTCAGTTCTTGCATCAGCGTGGCAACGTTACTGAGCAAGTTTTCATTATTGGATGCTTCAATCACTTGCACCATACGACTGCCTACCACAACTGCATCTGCAATGGCTGCCGTGGCCTTTGCCGTGGCCGCATCTCGGATGCCAAAACCCACGCCTACCGGCAAGTTTGTTTGCTGACGAATACCCGCAACGCGCTGTGAGACTTCTGCAATATTCAAATTAGCTGCACCTGTCACTCCTTTGAGTGACACATAATAAACAAAGCCACTCGCCTGATTCACAATTAAATCAACGCGCGACGGTTCGGTGGTGGGTGAAAGTAAAAACACAGGATCAATATCACGTGCGCGTAATTCTTTCACAAACTCACCACACTCTTCTGGCGGATAGTCAACGGTAATTACCCCGTCAACGTCTGCGGCTTTTGCACGGTCTGCAAAATTGACAGCACCAATCGCCTCTATCGGATTAGCGTAACCCATGAGAATGATTGGTGTGGTTTGGTCCGTTTGACGAAACGCCTTCACCATTTCAAGTACTGCAGTTAACCCTACTTTGTGCACTAACGCACGTTCACTCGCACGTTGAATCACTGGACCATCTGCCATAGGGTCTGAGAACGGAATCCCCAGTTCAATCATATCTGCACCATTTTTGACAAGGGTATGCATCAAATCGACTGTGTGTTTTGGATGTGGATCTCCGGCTGTAATGTAGGGGATAAGTGCTGTTTTACCCTGTTGCTTTAAGGTGTTAAAAGTGGCTTGGATTCTTGACATGGGATGATGAGTTCGAACTTATAAAGTAATATTAGCTAATTTAGCGACGGTATTGATATCTTTGTCTCCACGGCCAGATAAATTCACTAAAACGATTTCATCTTTACGCATGGTTTTCGCAAGTTTTTCAGCATAAGCCAGCGCATGACTGGATTCCAATGCTGGAATAATCCCTTCCGTACGGCATAAATTGTGAAATGCCGCCATCGCTTCATCATCCGTAATGGCGACATATTCAGCACGCTTAATATCTTTAAGCCAGGCATGTTCTGGACCTACGCCAGGATAATCTAGGCCTGCCGAAACCGAGTGTGTTTCTATGATATTGCCATCTGCGTCTTGCATTAAATAAGTACGATTGCCGTGCAAAACACCCACAGGGCTGTTCGCAGTGAGTGGCGCTGCGTGCATGCCTGTTTCCAGCCCATGTCCGGCTGCCTCTACGCCGATTAAGCGTACATTTGGCACATCAATATAGGGGTAAAAAATACCCATTGCATTGGAGCCGCCACCCACACAGGCTACCACTGCCTCCGGTTGGCGACCCGCCATTTCCTGCATCTGCACTTTTGCCTCAGTACCGATGACCGACTGAAAGTCACGTACCATCATCGGGTAAGGATGCGGGCCTGCGACCGTACCGATAATATAAAAAGTGTTATGCACGTTGGTGACCCAATCGCGCATTGCCTCATTTAAGGCATCTTTCAGCGTTTTTGAGCCACTTTCTACCGGCACTACTGTTGCGCCCAATAACTTCATTCTGAACACGTTCGGTGCCTGGCGTTTTACGTCCTCACTGCCCATGTAAACAACGCACTCAAGACCCAAACGGGCTGCAATCGTGGCGGTTGCTACACCATGTTGACCCGCACCGGTTTCGGCTATCACACGCGGCTTGCCCATGCGCTTGGCCAGCAATGCCTGTCCAATGGTGTTGTTGATTTTGTGCGCACCCGTATGGTTTAAGTCTTCGCGCTTTAAGTAAATTTGCGCCCCACCAACTTTATCAGACAACCTTTTGGCATGATAAATCGGACTTGGGCGGCCCACGAAGTGTTTTAAGTCATAGGCAAATTCGGCTAAAAACTCAGGGTCATGGCGATATGTTTCGTACATCACACGTAGCTCGTCTAGTGCCTCAACCAAGGTTTCGGCAACGAAAGTTCCACCGTATTGTCCAAAATGCCCGCGCGCATCGGGCATGTCATATAGATTCATGCATCACTCCCAACTCTTAATTCTGTCTAAATATTCTCTATTGCCGTTAAAAGCCACCTGGTGCATAAAAGCAGCCATTTTTTGGGCGTCTTTTACGCCTTTTGTTGCCTCTACACCGCCGCTAACATCCACTGCATAAGGCTTTACATGCCCGATCGCCTGCGCGACGTTATTGGCTTGTAAGCCTCCAGCTAAAATCACCGGCTTTGACAACGTATTAGGAATCAAATTCCAGTCAAACACTTGGCCTGTTCCGCCCGCCACGCCTTCGGTATAAGTGTCTAGCAATAGCGCTTTTGCTGATGCAAAGTCTCGGGCGTATTGTACCAAATTTGTATCGGCTTTGACGCGAATTGCTTTGATATAAGGTAAGCCAAAGCGTTCGCAGTCTGCAGGTGTTTCATCACCATGAAATTGCAAAAGATCCAGCCCCACACTGGCGATGACCTCTTCAATCCATCTTGGTTCAGCGTTTACAAACAAACCGACCACACTCACAAAGGCTGGAATTTGCCGTGAAATTTCGGCAGCCGCAACAATCTTGACGTTTCGCGGACTTGGTGCATAAAACACCAAACCAATCGCATCCACCCCTAAATCTACCGCAGTCAAGGCATCCTCTAATCGTGTGATACCGCAGATTTTAACTCTGGTTC